>Ga0209542_10010662_pt1 | contig 16520 bp, 15 predicted proteins | sample RifCSPhighO2_01_FD_184028 | JGI IMG/M metagenome (GOLD analysis project Ga0209542, IMG submission 184028) | Soil microbial communities from Rifle, Colorado - Rifle CSP2_plank highO2_0.1 (SPAdes) (version 2) | ecosystem: Environmental > Terrestrial > Deep subsurface > Rock core/Sediment ...
TTCGCCACCTTAAAACCAAAACAGTTGCATTCATAAAAAAAGAAGTCAAAAACAAAAAGAAAGTTTTTGTGTACGGCGCCTCCACAAAGGGAAACGTCTTGCTGCAATATTACGGGTTGGACAGCACACTCATTGCAAGAGCAGCCGAACGAAACCAATCCAAATGGGGCAAAATGACAGTAGGAACGCTAATCCCGATTGTTTCAGAAGAGGAGGCCAGAAAACAAAAACCGGATTATTTTCTTGTTCTACCATGGCATTTCTTAAACGAATTCTTGCAGAGAGAACGTGCCTTTTTGAAATCAGGGGGCAAATTTATTGTCCCACTTCCAGAGGTAAAGGTTATAGATTCAAAAAAAGAAACATTTATTTAAAGCAAACCAAAAAAGCGATATGCTGACTGTCGTAAATGCAGGAAAACTTTCGCGACTAGCAATAGCCTAATTTTTCAATGTTCAAAAGAACAACTAACTGCATAGCCTATTATCACAAAGGCTTATCGTCAAATTCTTCCCTCGCCTTTCCAAGGCTTTCAAAAGAACCTATGTCAAACCATTTTTCCGTGAAAACAAATGCGAAAACCGGTTTGTGGTTTGAAAGCCATTTTATGAAATCTCCCGCATTGTCGGGTTTGTTGCCCGCTTCAATGTAATTTTTTATTGACCTAACATCTTCTTTTGCAAAAATATAACACGCGGTTGCGGCAACAGCACTTTTTGGATTTAATGGTTTTTCCTCAAAGCCCGTGATTTTGTTTGAATTATTCAATTCAACAACCCCAAATTTTTCTTTTACTTCATCCAAAGAAACCATGTCCTTGCATGCAACAATTGAGGATTTTTTTTTCTTAAAATAAGCGTAAAAATCGCTTAACTTGTACTCAAAAAGGTTGTCTCCGGCAATAACCAATAGGTCGTCATCGAGTTTTACCTCATCAATTACATATTTCATGTCCCCCACAGCACCCAACCTATCTTCATTGCTTGTTGTCATATCGTTGATTATTTTTATTGGAATTCCAAAATTCACTGATTCGGCCCATTGTTCGAATGCGAGAGAGAATTTTTCGTTTGTGACAACAAAAACTTCTGTAATTTCAGGAATTTCCTTGAAATGCCCAATAATGTGATCTATAATCGGTTTGTCCTTTACTTCAAGCAATGGCTTTGGCTTGTTTTTTGTAAGTGGCCAGAGCCTTGTGGCATAGCCTGCAGCGAGTATTAGTGCTTTCATTTTGTGCCCACTCCAAAAACACTGAACCCAAGTGATTTTAATTGTTCGCGGTTGAGAACATTTCTTCCATCAACAATTATTTTGGAATTCATTTCTTTTCCGATTTTTTCAAAATCAATTTCCAAAAATTCATTCCACTCAGTCATCAGAATAATAGCGTCTGCTTTTTTTGCAGCGATATACGGAGAGATTTCGAATTTTATTCCTGTTAAGATTTTTTTCGCATTTTCGTTTGCAACGGGGTCAACAGCAACAACTTCGGCGCCTTCTTTTTTCAGCGCATTTATTACTTCTATAGAGCTTGCTTCGCGCATATCATCCGTGTTTGGTTTGAACGCAAGGCCGAGAACAACTATTTTTTTTCCGCGTAAAGAAGAGAATTCTTTTTTGAGTTTTTCAATCGCAACGGTTTTTTGTTTTTTGTTCACGGATTCGGTTTGTGAAATAATTTTCATTTCAACTCCATTATCGGAACCGATTTTCCTTAGCGCTTGAACATCTTTTGGGAAGCAAGAGCCCCCATAACCTGAACCGGCGTGCAAAAAATGTTGCCCTATTCTTGGATCAAGGCCCATTCCTTTTGCAACTTCCATTACATCTGCATTTGTTTTTTCGCAGAGGTTTGCGATTTCGTTTATGAATGAAATTTTTGTTGCGAGGAAAGCGTTTGATGCGTATTTTATCATTTCCGCGCTTTCAGGACTTGTAATGAGGATTTCACATTCGAGCGGTTTGTAAAGCGATTCAATTGTTTTTGCCGCGTCTTTATTGTCCGCGCCGATTACAACTCTATCAGGTTGTAAAAAATCCTTGACCGCGCTTCCTTCTCTCAAAAATTCTGGATTCGAAACAACTTCTATTGGAAATTTTGATGTTTTCATTATAATCTCTTTTACTTTGCGTGAAGTTCCTATTGGAACGGTGCTTTTGTCAACAACAATTTTTTTTTCGTTTGCGTTTTTTCCTATTGTTTCGGCAACTGAATAAACGTATTTCAATTCCGCTGTGCCGTCATCTCCTTGCGGTGTTCCTACAGCAATGAAAATTATTTTTGATTCCTTAATTGCTTTTGCGGAATCAATGGAGAAAGAAATTCTTTTTTTTGAAAGATTTTTTTTCACTAATTCCTCGAGGCCTGGTTCGTAGATTGGAATTTTTCCGCTTTCGAGTTGTTTGATTTTTTCAGGGTTAATGTCAACGCAGATTACTTCGTTCCCTAAATCTGCTAGGCATGCTCCCGCCACTAACCCCACATAACCTGTTCCTATCACTGCTATTTTCATTAAAACAAACCTGTCTGTAAAATAAGAAATTGATACAAAAAGACTTGTCCGTCACGGTTTTAAAGCAAATTGGTGCAAACAGCACATTAAAGGCTGAAAAAACCATTAAATTAGGGTTTAGAGCCAGTATAATGATGGATAAATTGAGGGCCAGAATTTCGAAATGCATGAATTATGAAATTGACCTAAGGCTCCATGTTACTCATTTCAGAATGATTTCAGAGCAAATTAACGAGAACGACATATTGCAAAATTTGGAGGATTTAAAGAACCTCAAGTTTGATAAGTTGAAACAATGCGTCATCAAAGATGCGAATAAATATGCATTATATTTTTTGCACACTAAGCATATATACCATAAGTATGTCATAGATATTAGGGATAATGAAAAGAAGATCAGAGTAGTTACAGTACATAAAATACATGATAAATCACAAAAAAGGTTTGAAAAATATGTCAACAAATAGATTCAAAGTAAGCTACGACAAAGAATACGACAATTTGCTTATTTATAGCCAGAGCAAAAGAGGAACTTATGGAATTGAATGGGGCGACTTAGAACTCTCTTACGACAAAAACGGAACCCTTGTAAACTTGTTTCTGAACAGTGCATCAGAATTGCTTACCAATCTCACAAACTCAAAAGTCACAAAAAAAACTCTTGCACTGATAGACAATTGCAAACTAAACATAAAGGAAAAATCCGGAATTGTTTACATTAACTTTACCCTTTATTTTGAAGATAAAAAAATGCACCCTATAGAGGACACGCTCACGGTCAAGGCTTTCAACTACCAATCCCCAATTTCAGCCTAATTATAAAAAGTAAAATAATACTAATTATGCTCATGCAAATAAAACAGGCTTTTGTACTGGCCGGGGGAAAGGGAGAACGACTTAAACCCCTTACTGAAAAGATTCCAAAACCGCTTGTGAAAGTGAAGGGAAAACCGATTCTTGAGTACTCCGTGGAATTGTTGAAAAAGCACGGGGTTGAGGAAATCATTCTTTCGGTTGGGTATTTGCACGAAAAAATTGAGGAGCATTTCGGGAACGGAAAAAAATTCGGCGTAAAGATTTTGTATGCGATTGAAAATGAACCTCTTGGAACAGGAGGCGCATTGAAAGCTGCGGAATCAAAACTTCAAAAGAATTTTTTCATGCTCAACGGAGATAATATTGCAAACTATGATTTGACGGAGCTGGCAAAAGCACATTTTGCAAACAAAGCAATGGCAACGCTCACGCTTTCAAAAGTTGATGATGTTTCAAGCTACGGAGTTGCCAAATTGAGCGGAAACAAAATTGTTGAGTTTGTGGAGAAACCAAAACAAGAAGATGCGCCGAGCAATTTGGTGAACGCGGGAGCTTATGCTATTGACAAAAAAGCACTTGAATTTTTGCCTTCAGGATTTAATTTAATTGAAAGAACAATGTTTCCCACGCTCGCAAAAAAAGGAAAACTTTTTTCCTACAAACACAAGGGATTCTGGTTCACAACGGATACTTTTGAAAGGATAGAAAAAGCTGAGAGGGAATTAAAAAAACACCTATAAATTAGTATTTTAGACGGTTTTCAGATGAATACAACAAAAGAAGAATTTGTAAAATTTGGCATAATTGGAGGGGCATCAACAATAATAAATTACCTAGTTTTTGTCTTACTGCTATACTTTTTTAATCTAAATTTTATTTTAGCATCCGCGCTCGGGTATTTAGCAGGAGTTGCTTTTGGTTTTTTCTTTAACAAAAAAATTACTTTTAACTCAATCGGAAAAACATCAAACGAAGCAATAAAGTACCTTACAGTTTACACTTTTTCTCTCTTCCTTGGACTCAGTACATTAAAAATTTTTGTTCAAAGTTATTCATTAAGCCCAGAAATTGCCAACATAATTGTAATTTCAATTACTACAATAACCAATTTTTTTGGTTCAAAATTTTTTGCATTCAAAGAAATAAAGCTTCCAGAAATATTCAAAAACAAGTTTTTCGTTGGGATCCTTGCATTGAAAATATTTTTTGCATTTTTTTTTGCCTCAAACTACATGACCCTTGGAACAATCCCTTTTACAGATTACTTTGTTTCATCAGGATTTTCAAACCCATATCAACATTTTTTTGAATTAGAACAATTCAAAGCATTCCCTTACTCCACTACAATGCTTTTTTTTGTTTCATTCCCCGCATTCATTTTTTCGTTTCTCCCTGAACAAATAATCCAAAGCCTTTTCATAAAAGTTTTTCTTGCAAAAATACCATTGCTCTTGGCCGATTTAGGCATTTTTTGGATATTAATCAAACTATTAAAAACAAAAGAAAAAGAAGTCATACTTTACTACTGGGCTTCACCAATAATTTTTTACATTAGTTACTTCCATGGCCAGCTAGATGCAATCCCGACATTCCTCCTAGTGCTTGCAACATACTTACTTCTCACAGAGAAATATTTGAAATCGGCCATTGTCCTTGGACTTGCACTAGGCGCAAAAGCAAATATTTTCATTGCAATACCGCTAATATTTTTGTACCTTTGGAGAAACAAGCAAGGGGCAAACAAAATTATTCAATATTTTTCACTCACAATACTTGTTAATGCATTGCTAATACTCCCATTCATTTTTTCGACAGGGTATCAAAAACTTGTGGTTAACGCAGCAGAACAGTCAAGAATTTTTTTGTTACAAGCACCACTCGGAGAAAGCGGAATAACACTATTCATTGTGCCGCTTGTCTTGATTTTGTTTTTCATGAGAATGGCTTACTTTAGAAAAATAAACCAAGACGCCTTAATGATGGAATTCGCAATTGCATTCACAATACTCGTGACCTTAGTGGAACCACAACCAGGTTGGTTTTTTTGGGCAATACCATTCCTAGCATATTTTTTTATCAAAGACAAATACATTTCAAAAAAAAATTACTGGCTCATAAATATTTTTTTCATCCTGCACTTCATTGTATTCAACAAAAACTCGGACATTTTTCAATCATTCCAACTAATCAGCAAAAGCTTTTCTGAAACGCAAAACATTTACTCGACCCTAAACAATATGGGAATCAACGTTGACTTTATTTCAAGCATAGTCTTCACAATTTTTGTCGGAATAATGATCGCCAACATTTATTTTGTATACAACTTTGGTTTAATTGCAAACCTGCGTTATAAGAGAACAGGCCTAAGAATTGGGATTGCGGGCGACTCTGGAAGCGGAAAAAGCCACACAAACAAAATAATTGAAGATCTTGTTGGTACAAAAAATTTAACCGCATTGGAAGGAGATGACTTGCACAAGTGGGAACGGACAAGCGAAAAATGGGAAAAATTAACGCACTTGAACCCGAAAAGCAATTTTTTACAACAAGAAATATCCAACATTATTGGGATAGAAGAATCAAAAAAAGTCACACGAAAACAATATGACCATGCAACTGGCACCTTTACAAAAGAAAACATTGTTTGGCCGACAAAATTCATTTTGCTCTCAGGACTGCACTCTTTTTATTTAACAAAATTAAGGCAAATGCTTGACATAAAAGTATTCCTTGACCCTGACACAACACTAAAAATGCATTGGAAAATACGTAGGGACACGCATGAGAGAGGGCACTTAAAAGAAAAAATATTGGAAAGCATTAAATCCAGGGAGAAGGATTACAAAAAGTTTTTGGAACCGCAAAAACAGTTTGCACAAGTAATAATTGGTTACTCGCCAAAAGTAAAAATAAAGAACATTGGCGATGAAAAGGAAAAACTTGAAACAGAATTAAACATATCAGTTGACAATAATTTTAATTCACACGATTTATTAGAACAATTAGAAAACGTTGAAACCCTAAATTCTGGCGTCGAGTACAATGATGACTTGAGAACCCAAACAATGAAGTTTTCAGGGGAAATAGCCCCTGACAACGTTGCAAGAATAGCATATGCATTAGTGCCAAACCTAGAGGAAGTCCTCGAAAACAGGAATCCTAAATGGAGGCAAAATCTGGATGGAATAACCCAACTCATACTATTGATAGAAATCTCGGAAAAAATGCAAGAAAGAATAAGGGGCGAGGAAAATTGAATCAAAACAGGTTCGTAAAAATTTGCAAGCAAATTGGAAAAAATAAAAACCTGGTGCAAGGAGGCGGCGGAAACATTTCTCTTAAAATAAGTAAAAACGAAATGATTGTGAAGGCATCCGGAATAGAATTAGAAAAAGTTTCTACAAAAAAAGGAATAGCAAAAATCGACTTTAAAAAAATAGCTAAATTCATTGAGTCCGCAGCAAAAAAAAATCTTTACTCAGAAGAAAAATACGTAAAAGCAATAAGAGAAAGCACCTTCGAAAATAAAAAAACCTGGCCTTCAATGGAAACAGGTTTCCACGCTATTCTTGGAAAAGCAGTAATTCACACTCACCCCATAACAATTAACACTCTAACTTGTGAAAAAAATGGGAAAACACTATTAAAACAAGCATTGGGAAAAATGAGTTTTGAATGGATTCCTTTCAAAAACCCCGGAATAGAACTCTCAATTGAAATACTCAGAAGAACACGAAAAAATTCAATGAAAAACAAGACAAGAGTAATTTTTTTGAAAAACCACGGGCTAATAGTTTCATCGAATTCTCTGGAAAAATGCAGGCAAAAAACATTGGCAATAGAATCAAAAATATTAAAGTTCTTAAAACAAGCAAAAAAAATAAAACCAATTCTTTTCACAAACTTGAGCATAAATGAAGCAGAAAACCTGAATTACACTGTAAAAGTGGCAGAAAATTTTAACCTAAAAAAACAAGAAAAATACTTCAAGAAGTTCCTTTTCCCGGATTCTGTTGTTTATTATGAAAACGGTTTTTCACTTTCTGAAAACAAAACAAAAACAATTATCATAAAAAAAGACAAAAAGATCACTATTATGGAAAAAAATCCCGCAAAAAGAAAAAGAATTTTGGAAACGGCACTGGCACATTTGTGCATAATGCACAATATTTTGCAATTTGGAACACCGGTTTTTTTAAAACAAAAAAACGTGAATAAAATAAAGAGGATGAAACTAGAAAAAATTAGGAAAGCGATTTCACAATGAAAATAATTATTCCAATGTCAGGGCAAGGAAAAAGATTCAATAATGCGGGTTACAAAACAATAAAACCATTAATAATGATCGGTCAAAAACCAATGATCGAGCATGTTGTCAACCTTTTCCCTGGAGAAAACGATTTTGTATTTATTTGCAATGAAAACCACTTGAAAAAAACCGGTTTGAAAAAAACGTTAAAAAAAATTGCCCCAAAATCAAAAATAATTGGAATTAAAAAACACAAATTTGGGCCAGTATTTGCAGTACTACAAGCAATTAGCCACATTAAAGACGAAGAAGAAGTAATTGTGAATTACTGTGACTTTAGCACGCATTGGAACTACAAGGACTTTAAAAACAAAGTTCAAAAAAGCAAGTGCGATGGCGCAATTACCAGTTACACCGGATTCCACCCACACTTATTGTGGCCAAACAAATATGCCGGAATGAAAGTGAACAATAAAAACCAAGTAATAAAGATAAAAGAAAAATATTCTTTCACAAAAAATTTGATGAACTCATTCCATTCTGCAGGAACTTATTACTTCAAAAAAGGAAAATACGTAAAAAAATATTTTAAAGAATTAATAGAAAAAAAAATGCGCGTCAATAACGAGTACTATGTAAGCTCGGTTTACGAGTTAATGCTTAAAGACAAAAAAAAAATATTGAATTACGAGTTAGAGTTTTTTTTGCAATTTGGAACACCGCAAGATCTGGAAGAATACAAGTACTGGCATAATTACTTTCAAAATGAAAACAAAAACCAAAAACAAAAGAGTTTTGAAAGAAAAACAACTGTTTTAGTTCCAATAGCTGGGCTAGGGAAAAGGTTTTTAAATGAAGGATGGAAAACACCAAAACCACTTATAGACGTGTCTGGAACACCAATGTTCATGCAGTCAATAATGTCCTTGCCAAAAGCAAACGAATACGTTTTTGTTTGCCTCAAAAAACACGTGCAAGAAAACAAGATTGACAAAAAAATATTAGAGTATTTGCCGCACGCAAAAATAGTTGTGAGCAAAGCAGGAACCCAAGGGCAAGCAGAAACCTGCATTCTAGCAGAAAAAATCATTGATCCAAACTCAGAATTAGTAATAACTGCATGTGACAGCAAAATGCTTTTGGAAAAAAAGTATTATGACAAAGCACTTCAAGAAAAACCAGAGGCAATTATTTGGACTTTCAGGAACAACCCTGCCATCAAAAGGAAGCCGGAAGCATATGCTTACGTCAAAGAGAAAAACGGAATTGCAAAACAGGTTTACTGCAAAAAAACTATTTCAAAAAACCCTGTGAAAGACCATGCGGTTACTGGAACTTTTTACTTTAAAACCGCAAAAACATTTTTCGCAAGCGCAAAAAAAGTTGTTCAAAAAAATTTGAGAATAAACAATGAATTTTATGTGGACATTGTCCCAAACGAATTAATAAACGCAAAGAAAAAAGTACTGATTTTTGAAGTGAAAGATTATGTGATCTTTGGAACACCGGCAGACCTGAAAACCTACAATTACTGGGAAAAATATTTTTCAAAAAGTGATTTTAAATGAGCAAACACACGCTATCAATCATCATACCAAGCTATAATGAAGAAAAAAACTTGGAACAATTGGTAAAAGAATTTTCGACGGCTGGAAAGAACAATGATTTTGAACTAATTTTAGTAAACAATGGATCGACAGACAATTCCGAAGCAAAATTTTCAGAACTCCAAAAAAAGTTTGAATTCTTGAAAATAGTGCAAGTCAAAAAAAATCAAGGGTATGGATTTGGAATAGCCGCGGGTTTAAGAGAAGCCAATGGAACCTATGTTTCTTGGACACACGCAGACCTCCAAATATCGCCAAAGTACGTGTTTGAAGCACTAAAAAGGGCTGTTCAAGAACCCAACAAAAACATTTTTGTTAAAGGAAAAAGAAGTGGAAGAAGCATTACAGACATGTTTTTTACGTTTGGAATGACCATTTTCTGCAGTATTGTCCTTGGAGAATGGCTAAACGAGATTAACGCCCAACCAAACCTTTTCCACAAATCATTCTTGAAAAAAATAAAAAACCCTCCAAAAGACTTTTCATTTGACCTTTACGTTTTCTACTTAGCAAAAAAAAGCAACCTAAAAATAATTAGGTTCCCGGTGGAATTCAAAGAAAGAAGGCAAGGAGAATCAAGCTGGAATACTGGTGTCATGAACAAAATAAAATTTATTAAAAGAACAATGGAGTTTACATTTAAATTAAAACAAACGCTCGAGGATTAAAAATGCTGAAAATTGTTCACAGAGTAAACAGTATTCGAGAATTAAAAAATATTCCAACAAAATACGGGATTGAGGTGGATATTAGAAACGAAGGAAAAAAGCTTATCCTAAACCACGACCCGTATTACGAAGGGGATTCGTTTGAAAATTATTGCAAAGAATACAAGCACGCATTTCTCGTGCTAAACATTAAAACTGAGGGAATTGAAAAAGAAGCATTAAGAATTGTTAAAAAAAGCGGCATCAAAAACTATATGCTCCTTGACATTACCTTCCCTACAATACTAAAACTTTCAAATGAAAAAGAAAAAAACATTGCAATTAGGTTTTCAGAATACGAGCCAATTGAAAACGCTATTTCATTGAAAGGAAAAGTAAAGTGGGTGTGGGTAGATACTTTTACAAAACTACCGTTAACCAAAAAAATTTACGAAAGAATCAGAAAAAATGGTTTCAAAATATTTTTAGTGAGCCCGGATAGGTGGGGGAGAAAAAAAGACATTGAAAAATATTCAAAGTACTTTAAAAAAAACAATATCAAGATTGATGCAGTAATGAGCTCAAAAGAATTGATTGGGAGGTGGGATTAAAATGGCAAGGCTAAAAGGCATATTGCTAGATTTGGACGACACTTTTTATGAATACAAAAAATGCAATGAATTGGCAACACGAAAATGCCTTGAATCCATATCAAAAATATGCAAAATCAATATCAAGGATGCTAAGCAAAATTTTTTGAAGGCAAGAAAGCAGGTTAAAAAAATTTTGAAAAATACTGCCGCAGCCCGCTCTAGGTTACTTTACTTCAAAAAAACCATAGAACTTATTGAAAACAGAACAAACATTGATTTGGCCCTGAAACTCGAAAACATTTTTTGGGAAGAATATTTCAAAAGAATGAATTTGAGGAGCAATGCAAAAAAGTTTTTGGAATTATGTAGGCGGAAAAAATTGAAAACAATTATCGTAACAAACTTGACGACAAAAGAACAATTCTTGAAAATTAGGAAACTTGGAATTGAAAAACTAGTTGATTTTGTAATAACTTCAGAAGAAGCCGGAATTGAAAAACCGTCAAAAAAAATCATTCAACACGCATTAAAACTAATTAAATGCAAAAAAAATAACGTTATTTTCATTGGGGATAAGGATGATTATTTAGCGGCAAAAAAAAGCAAAATAAGTTTTTTCTTGATTTCAAAAGACTCGGACTGGTTACAAGCAATGAAAATAATAATTTAAAGTGATAAAAATTGGAACAAAAAACAAAAATTTTGGTTGTTACGATAACGCTTATTTGCTTTGCCATGGTTTTTTCTGACGCACTAGTCAACCAAATTGCCGGAAAAAACTTTTACCCTTATCATTACTTTACCCCAACATTCAAAACACTGGATTTGACCACTTACTCAATAGTAATTAACCACACTTCACAAAATTTTTTTATGCTAGAGCCACAAGTTTTTGAACTTAAAAACAATTTTTTGGCAAGAGAAATGCTGCCATTCACCATTGCCGCCTTACTTTACACCATGGCATTTTACAATTGGATAATCCTCATCAAAATCCTTGGAACCATTGCTATTTTTGCGTTCACGTGGCTCTTGAGCAAAAGATGGTTGAAAAGCTTTGAAACGCGATTGGTATTCACAACAACACTAGTTCTTTTCCCCACGATTTTTGGTGTTTTGAGCATAAGCCCAATCGAACTCATAAGCAATATAATCAGATTTTTTGGGGCAAACGCTCTTTTTTTGTCCAGATTCCATTCGCCAATAGCAACTCTACCATTCCTTTTAATGGCAATTTACTTTGCCCTACAATACTTTGACAACCCGAACAAGAAAAACGCTGTGCTTTCCGGCATATCATCAGGAATTTTGTTGTACACATACTTTTATTACATACTATTTTATTTTGGCCTAATTTTTGTTTTACTGTACGAATGGCTTGAAAACAAAAAAACTTCAAAAAAATTTTTAGAGGCAATGCCAAAAAAAACTTTGACAATCATAATAATTTCTATTATAGTGGCACTCCCTTATATTGCACTAACACTGCACAACTTTTTTTTAGGAGCCGGAAACGATTTAATTGGCAGACTAGGTTTGATGGAAGTAAGCCGGCCATTTTACTTTTTAGGAACACTAAAATACTTGGTGCTGGTTTTTTTCACAATTATTTTTTTAAAAAAATGGAACACCGAAAGAACAATGTTTACCGGAATAATAATTACCGGAATAATTGCAATGAACATTCAAGTTTTTATCGGAAAAAACCTTCAGTTCCTGCACTGGCAAAACCAAGTTGTTGACCTGATCTCGATTTTTTTGTTGCTGTCACTCTTCCAAGCTTGGAAAAACAACGAACTAAAAATTCCGGCAATTCAAACTGATAAAGCAATTGGTTTTTTCAAAAAAAATGCGCACTATCTCCTTATTATAATCCTAATTTTCGGGTTCACAATAAGTTTAAGAGAGCTGAATGTGAGGTGCCAAACAAAAAACGTTTTTGATTTCAGTGACTGCAAACCTTATCAAATAAGTTTAGAGGAAAAAGAAGCATTGGATTGGCTCGAGAAAAACGGGGGTCCAAATGATGTTGTAATAGCCTTGAGCGCCGAAACAAACGCCAGAATTAGTGCCGGAGTTGGAATGTATGTTTACTCTCCAAATGGTTTCATAACAACCGCCAGTAACGAAGAAATTGAAAAAAGACTTGGTTTTGTACACAAGTTCTTTGGGGTTCCGAGGAACACGTTTGAATACTTGCTTACCCCGGAGGAGGAAACCCTAAAGATAAGCAAAATAAAAGAACCAATTGAATCCAAAGAAGACCTCATTAAAGCGGAAAAAGCATTGTTAGCAAACTATTCATTTCATTTTTTATACGAAACAACTTCTGTTTGGAACAAGCAAAAGTTTTCAAATGCAATTTCAGGTTGGCCAACAGAAGTACAGCAAATGCTCACAATAAATGCAACAGAGGGAAGCAACTTTTTCTTCCCAAAGCAAATCACTGAAAAACTACTCAATTACTTTGACAATTCACATGCAGAAAAAGCCCCAAACAAAATCAATTGGGTTTGGGAAGGAGAATATGAAAGCCTAGTTGGAAACCTTGAGCCGTTAAAGGAAAAAAATATTGTTACAAAAGTTTTTGAAAACTCTAAAGTAAAGTTGTACGCTTACAATACTCAATAATTTTTTTGCAACTTTTTTCGGTAGTACTTCCACTACGAAACAAGACCTCGCGGAAAGCCTGAAAAATGCATTGGAAACAGTGAAATGATTTCCGCAATATGGTTGAAAAAGTTAAGCCGAATGGACACAGATCAATTACAAAAATCTTCTTTTTTAGGCATATTACCTCGAAAACTGAAATAAGGATAAACTTTTAAACTTACACATAATACACATAATACATAATATACTAAGAGGTGATTTTTGATGGTCAACATTACTCTGGCGGTTTCGGCCGAAATGAAGCAGGAAATGGACGGGTTTCCGGAAATTAACTGGAGCGAAGTGGCAAGATCGGCAATCAAGGAAAGGCTTGAAATGCTGGAAAAATTCAAAAAATTCACTGCCCAAAGCGGCATTTCGGAAAAGGACACGATTAGACTTGGGAATAAGTTAAAGCAAAAAACCTCCATGAGAAGGTAATGCTTTTGGAGCTTGTTTTAGATGCAAACATACTTTTTGCCGCACTGATAAAAGACGCTAAAACCGCAGAACTGCTTTTGTACCCTAAGCTGGAACTCTATATTCCGGAATATGCGTTGAATGAATTTGCAAAGCACGAAAAATATATTCTGAGAAAAACAAAAAGAACAAAAGAAGATTTTGAAGAAATCTTGGCAATACTAAAAAAAGTAGTGAAAATAATTCCAAAAGAGGAGTTTAGAGGTTTGATAAAAGAAGCCGAAAAAATCTGCCCGGATAAGTATGACACGGATTATTTCGCATTGGCGCTAAAATTGAATGTCCCTATCTGGAGCAATGACAAAAAACTGAAACAACAAAGTCGCGTAAAAATTTATTCAACAAAAGAAATACTGGAGTTATTATAGCCGATTGGAGAACAGAAAACTATTTATTCGTGAAAAGTAACCTAATACTTGAAATGAAAAATAAAACATCGAACGAAAAAGCACAAGGCGGATTGGAATACCTTCTTCTAATTGGCGGAGCTGTGTTGGTTGTTGTAATTGTGGTTACATTGCTCCTGAATCTTACTGACAGCGGAAAGCAAACCGCGGGAGCGAATACAATTGCCGCAACAGGACAAATACAGGGTGCACGAGAAGATGCATTGAATGGAGACACAGGAAACACCGGAGACTTGACAGAACCTCTATTCCTCCTTGCAGAAGCAAACCAAGAAGAGCGACTAATTGAGTTGAGTTGGACAGTTGATGATGCTTTTTTCAACGAAGACGGATTCACAGTAGAATCACGCCAATCTGAGTCAGACCCTTGGGTTGAACTAGCGGATGTGCCCGAAAACACTACAACATACCTACACGAAAACCTAAACCCGGGAAACTATGAGTATAGAGTTTACGCCTTTAATGACACCGGGAACTCGGAGTTTTCAAACATTTCAGGCGCAACAATCCTACCATAAACAACGGAGTTAAATTAATATTCTTAAAAGTAATTTATCTTAGAGTGGTTTTGGCTTGGAAAAGAATTTTCAAATTTATGCAGCTATTCTAGTAATCGCTTTATTTGTATTAGCCGGATGCGGAGCAACTGCTCCCACAGCACCAACAAACCTAATAGCAGCACCAGGGACTTACCCAAATTTTATACTAAACTGGCAGGACAACTCGAATAATGAAAACGGTTTCAGAATAGAAAGAAAATTAACTACTCAAAGCACTTACACATCAATAGCGACAACCGCCGCAAACATTATAACTTATCCAACAGCCCAAGCAACCGGTTATGACAAAAATTATAATTTCAGAACTACAGCATACAATGATGTCGGTTCCGCTTCATCAAATATTGCAACTGTCAACACAAAAGCTTTCTGCCAGTTAACTCCTAATCCCGGGCCATGCAAAGGACTTTTTACAAAATACTATTTCAACCCATCAACAGGAACATGTCAGCAATTCAGTTGGGGAGGTTGCCAAGGAACGGTTCCATTCAATACATTAACAGAGTGTCAGACAATTTGTCCGTCAACCACTTCATTCACTCTTGTGGACAATGGAGTTTACCCTTATGATCCAACTTTTACTGGGACAAAGAAATATAAAGTAAGTCTTCATACGAACGGAACAGGAATAATAGGACACACAATTAAAAATGACGCAGAAATTTGGACTACTCCTAATGGCGGAGCCTTTGACTTAGGCCCCTTATACCCGTTTTTCCCAAATCAGTCATTAACAGGACACACTCCAACTTCAGCCACTTTCCTACAAAGCCTGCCAACAACAACTCCGGGTTTTGCATTTGTAAAAGCGCGCTTAGATGGTTTTGAAACAAAACCGGAAACAACAGTTTATTTTGGACAGCTTCCAGTTGGAGCCACCGCAGGAATTCAGTACAGGGCAGATGATGATACGCTCAAAAACATCCCATTTTATATAAAAGTGAATGACGTAAATGGCACTTTCCCTTTTGATGGTAGCGAGATTTATACTGGATTAACTTTTGGACGTGACGGGAAAATAGGAACTTTTGACACCCAAGTAACAGTGAAGACCGGGGATTATGTTAATGAAAGGCAATGGACAATCCAAACAACACCATCAAATATAATCACAGTGCAAAACTTAGGTCAATTCCCTATTATCACAGGAAGCATTTTTACAGTGGACGGAACAAAATACAAAATCATCAGTTTTAATTCATCCCCCACACAAACAGTTACCATAGCTGTTGACACGATTGTTGAGCTCAGACGTGTTAATCCTACTGGTCAACAAATTTACAATATTGCTGGCTTAAGCACAAGTTCAACATACGGAAAATTGTTTTTGAGCAACAATTCCACTTTTGATGGAACAAGAAATGGCACTCGAAATACCCAAGTCACAGTAGGATTGTTTAGTTCAGATTCTAGCAGAAAAACCTATTACGCCGCGAAATATACCACCAATGACTTGTGGTTCTTGCTGGACGCCATTGACTTCGGCTTTGAACAAGGAAATCAAATTCAATTTGGAAAAAAAATCAAATTTATGGGAACACGTGTCCCTTATGATAATGGTATTTACACTGAAACTCTAACAGATTTTACACCAAATCCATACGGTCCGCAAATAATGGATATCAATTCGGCATTTAGTTATGGACACTATATCCCTAAAACATCAGACTTCAACTCGGCAGGAGTGTTCAATAACTTAAACGCATATTTAGTTGCGGAATTTATTGTAGAAAATAATCTAGGCGATGACAGCAATTTGTTGAGAGTATACATTAACACAGCAACAGGACAACCTTTGGGGCCATTTCCAGCACCCAATCTTTCTAGTTATAGTTGCTCGGTTAAAGGAAATTTGGATATGAATTTATCTTGGTGTTTGCAATCTGGTTCTACGCCAACTTTCCTAAAAAAAGTTTACACCAGTTCCGGATCGAAAGTCCAACTCGTGGAAACGCCCGGAGATGGTAACAGCACCACGATCACCATGCCTCAA
>Ga0209542_10010663_pt1 | contig 16520 bp, 15 predicted proteins | sample RifCSPhighO2_01_FD_184028 | JGI IMG/M metagenome (GOLD analysis project Ga0209542, IMG submission 184028) | Soil microbial communities from Rifle, Colorado - Rifle CSP2_plank highO2_0.1 (SPAdes) (version 2) | ecosystem: Environmental > Terrestrial > Deep subsurface > Rock core/Sediment ...
ACCTGCACCTGAAGTCCAAGATAGGTTAGTAGTAAGCAACTCATACCTTTCTCTCCTTGTAGATAATGTAGTTGAAGTACAGAATCAAATTATTCAGACTGCCGAAAGATTTGGTGGCTATATGGTGAATTCAAACCTCAACAATCCTCAAGACGCGCCAACCGCCACTGTTACGGTCCGAGTTCCTTCAGGCCGCCTTCAAGAGACTCTGCGACTCTATAGAGGCCTCGCTGTTAAGGTCATTTCGGAAAACCTTGAGGGAGAAGACGTCACTGATCAATTCGTCGACAATGAAGCCCGACTCACTACCCTGAACACGACAAAAGCTAAGTTCGAGGAGATCTTGGCGAAAGCCACCCAAATTCAAGATATCTTAAATGTCCAAAGAGAAATCATCAGCCTCCAATCACAAATCGACGCAATAAAAGGAGAGCAGAACTATCTCGAGAAAAATGCCGAGATGGCAAAACTTACCGTTTATCTTTCTACAGATGAATTAGCTCTTCCCTATGCCCCATCTGAAACATGGAGACCTGAAGTCATCTTTAAGCAAGCCGTACGCTCTCTTGTTTCACAAATTCGCAAAGTTGGAACATTTTTTATCTGGCTTGTTGTCTACTCGATTATCTGGATCCCTATTTTAATTCTTATCTTTCTCCTTAAAAAGAAGGGCTATTTAAACTTTCTGAGATAGAAAATTCTTATCTTGACATTTTATTCTCCGGTACTAGAATTAGGGTAGTTTACACATGAAAAAACTCTTCGAGCTTATCAATAAAAACCTATTCTCAAATATATTCCAGAAAAAGGTAAGTTGGTTAGATCCTCAGGATCTTCCCATCATCACTATCTCTCGCGAAAAAGGCTCTGGGGGAAGACCGATTGCACACCTCATCGCTAAAAAACTAGGACGCCCCTGGAAGGTCTATCATGAGGCTATTGTTGACGAAATCTCAAAAGAAACACACCTCCGCAAAGATCTTATCAAAGAACTTGATGAGCGCAACATTCCACTGATTGACGAAATGATTGCCGAGTTTTTTGGGACTCGATATTTGAATATGGGAAATTATTACAAACATCTGATAAAAACTCTCACGACAATCGGTCACCGGGGATATGCCGTCATTGTAGGACGTGGCGCCCAACATCTCTTTCCACATGCTCTGAAGGTGCGTGTAATTTGTGAATGGGATCAGCGCATCGCATGGATGATGGAATTTGAAAAAGTTTCACGTTCGGAAGCTGTTAAACGTATTGAAAAATCAGATATAGAAAGGTACGAATTCGAGCAAAGCATCTTTAAGCACGATATCAAAAAAGCCCAACACTATAATTTCATTATTCGTACGGGTAAAACCGTCTCCATCGAAGACGCCGCCAACACGATTGTCTTCCTCGCAAAAAGAAGATTTAGAATCTGAAATATCAAGCTTATGTATTGATATTTATTTTTACAGAAGGACTCATCGTTGTTTTGACAAATACGGCTTGGATGTGGGATTTTCCGACCGAAGATAAAAATGAGACTGCATTGTCCATTAATGCCTTCTCTTCTAATGAAATTTTTCCGATCATTTGGTGAATGAGAGGAAATTTAGGTTCCGTTTTCCAACGAAGCGTGCCTTTTTGAAACTTTTTAGCCACTTCTTCAGGTTTGGGAGAAATCGTACCAGCCTTGGGGTTTGGCATCAAACCCTTTGGCCCCAATAATTTCGCAAATCGAGCCAATTTAGGCATATATTGAGGATGGGTGATGAGTATATCAAACTCAAGTTTTCCCTTGCCGATGTCTTCTAATACTTTTTCATCGACTATTTTGATCCTGGTAGTTTTACCTGTGGAATGAGGAAGTGCCACTTCACCTTTTAAACCTGTCGAGTCAACGTTGATGTGAAGCTCTACGGACTCGTCGAACTTTGTAAACTTCATTTTTTTTAGGAGCTTTATAGCTTCATCAAGAGTATATGTCTTTTTTTTATCAACCAATTTCTGCGACTTTTTATAATTCCCTCCTCGTGACTTTTTCTTTGCTTTTTTTGCCCTCTCTTTACCCACCGTAGCTTCAGCGGAGGTGGGCATTTTTTCAATTAGTTCCTTACCTTTCTGCATTTTACTTATAGACTCATCGCTTACTTCAACTTGCTTCATTCGTTCTCCACCTTTGAGGCCCTGAGCACGAATCTTGTGAGCTTTCTTTTCAGCCGACTTCTTTTTTTGTTCGTCTTTCTGTTTCTTCTCTACGCCTTCATCTCCAATAACTCTGGTTCTGATCTTTCCCATGGCTTAAATCTTAATTCTTAACTACTAATTCTTAAACAATTTTTAAACCTTTAAATATTAAAACTTGATATTTGTTTAAAAATTAATGTTTAATCTTTAATCATTACTCAACATCTACCCCCATACTCCTTGCTGTCCCAGCGACTACCTTCATTGCTTGAGCGAGGGTATCCGTATTAAGGTCTGCAAGTTTTTCTTTGGCTATTTCTTCGACTTGAGCCTTTGTTAATTTTCCGACCTTTTCTGTATTAGGCTTACCCGATCCTTTCTGAAGGGAGATCTTTTTCTTTATCATGGCAGCTACCGGCGCAAGCTTAGTGATAAAAGTGAAAGATCTATCTTCATAAACAGTGATCACCGCTGGAATGACCTGGCCCTTCATTTTAGCGGTTTTTGCATTATATTCTTTGATGAAGTCCATTATTGGTACGCCATGTTGACCTAAAGCAGGCCCAACCGGCGGTGCCGGAGTTGCTTCCCCTGCGGGAAGATTAAGTTTCAAAATTGTTTTTACTTTTTTTGCCACAATAGTAAATCTTAATTTTTAATCTTTAAACTTTAGAATTTAATGTTTGTTTAACAACTAAGATTTGATCTTTAATAATTAGAGTTTAGCTACCTGAAGAAAATCCAATTCCACAGGAGTCTCTCGATCGAATATCGAAACCAGTACTCGTACTTTTCCTTTCTCTTCGTCAATTGCTTCTATCGTTCCCAGGAAGTCAGCAAAAGGACCATTGGTGATTTTGACCGCTTCGCCAACCGAAAATTTAGTTTTAAATTTGGGTTGTTCCTGTTGAACGAATTTCATGATGGCCTCGACTTCTTTGTCTGAAATAGGAGTCGGCTTAAGACCTGCTCCGACAAATCCTGTGACTCCTTCGGTTGTCCGAACAACAAGCCATGAGTCATCATTGAGGATCATCCTTACAAGCACATAGCCGGGGAAGACCTTTTCTTTCGCCTTTGACTTCTTGCCTTTTTTAACAATCACAATCTCGCGCATTGGAATAACGACATCAAAAATCTTGTCTTCCACACCCAAGCTTTTAATCCTCTGTTCTAGTCCAGTTTTAACTCGAGCCTCATAGCCTGTCTGTACATGAATTACATACCACTTTGCTTTCGCGTCGAGCGGTGTAGCATTTTTGAGAGCTTCTTTTTTTTCCTGAGTTAGCTGATCCGGTTGCACAACAAATTTAAATTTTAAATGTTAAATCTCAATTTTAAAACAATTTTTAAACGTTTAAATATTAAAATTTACTATTTATTTAAGAATTAAAAATTAATCTTTAAAAATTACTTTTATCTGAATTTGGTCACCATTTCCAGAGCTTTCGTGAGCAGAATGTCTATTATACCTATATATAATCCTATTATCAAGGATATTCCAATTACAATCACGGTCAATCTTATCGTTTCTTTCCTCGAAGGCCAGGTAACTTTTTTTAACTCCTCAATAATATCTTTAGTAAAAGTCGGAACCGGCATGGTTTTTTTATCCATGCTCAACAGTATACAGTATCAACTAGATACTGACTACTGAATATTTTATACTAACTTTATGTTCAAACACTTTACTGTTTTCCTTCTCTTACCGCTTATCTCTTTTCTCTTATCGACTTCCTCACATGGTGCGGATCTTCAATCTCCGCGCTATCGGATGGAGGTGAGTGACATTGACATTAACCTCAAACAGCAGCTCTCGTTTTATACCATCGAATCCAGATTTGGACCTAACTGGCAAGATTTTTATGAGCTTCAAGGATATATAGTAAAAAGTCCTCCAGATAGCCTTAAAGTTAGTTTATCTCAAAATCTCATAAATTTAGGGGAAATAAAACCAACAAAAGGATTTACAAATGCAACCTCTCTCACATTATTAGAGTCTCCAAAAAAAGGCTATCAGGCATATATCATCCAGCTCTATCCGCTGAAAAACGCAAAAGGTGATATTATTTCTGCCAGCGAGTGTGCAGACAATCGCCAAAAGTGTAATATCTCTCTTGCAAAACCTTGGATATCAAATACAGCTTATGGATTTGGTTATAATCAATCCGGTCCGAATAGTCCTTCCGATTTCAAAAATTCAACCTATTTTCGCCCGCTTCCGAACGAGAATAGAGGTGATTTTCCCAATTTCCTTTATAGTTCTGCGGGTAAAAACGTGAGTGAACAAACAAAGATAATTTTTAAAGTAAACCCTCCAGATTTTTTAGCAGGCACATTTGAAACAGTCGTAAATTTCATAGTTTTACCCAATTATTGATGAAAAACGTTATTAAATATTTTCTTATTTCATTTATTTGTGTTACATGTTTCATGTTGCATGTTACATGGGTAAACGCCGAAGAGCTCAAATTAGAACTTATACCCTCTTCGATTGAGATTGCCGCTAAGCCTAATAGTAGCATCAACCTGCAATATGCTTTGACAAACAAAGGTGACCCATTAGTCGTAAAAATAGAAGTGTTGCCGTTTGAAATAAAAGACTCGACTGGTCAGGTTGTTTTAGGAAATAGACTTGAAGGATTGATCGGGTTCACAATAGATTCACAAGATTCTCGATCCGAACCTATGCTCTTAAAAACTAATGAAATTAAAAGATTTACTTTAGGAATTCAAGTTCCAGAAGGATTGCCAGAACAGGATTACTACTATTCTCTCGTTATTGTTACTAATCCTCCTCCCATTCCTGAAGGAATAGTAAGTGTCAGAGCCAAAATCACTCTTGCTTCCCATCTGCTAATAACAATATCATCAAATGGTCAAATACAAATTAAGCCAAAAATCACATTATTCGAACCTCGGTCACAATTTAATCTAAAAATAGGAAATGCCACTGTGCATTTCTTCGATAGTTCCAGCTCGATCCCTATCGTACTTTTGGTTGATAATACAGGTAAAAATCTTATTCAAGCTGAAGGTATGATTGCCGAAAAAGGATTTCTTACGGGAGTAAAGAAATATGAAGTGAAATCTCAAACTATTCTTGCCGAATCCCAACGTTTATTGATTGTTGATTCTGCATCGGCTAATAAGCTAACTAACCAACTAACCAATAACTCGCTTGTTCTCAAAGGTTTTCACATAGGCCTCTATGATGTTTCAGCTTCAGTAAACTCAGGGAAAGGAACTCCAGGAGTCTATGGAAAAACTTTTTTCATCGCTCTGCCATTTAAACTCCTCCTTGTATTGATCCTTATCATATTTATTTCTGTATTCCTTTACAAAAGATTCAAAAAATAATCTTTCTTAAAAACAAATCTCTATGCAGTTTACATCTGCCGAATTTTTTTAAGGCTTCTATGTGGGCTCTAGTTCCGTACCCCTTATTTCGATTCCATAAGTATATAGGATATTTATGATGCAGTTCAGACATAATCTGATCCCTTTCTACCTTAGCTACGATCGATGCTGCAGCAATCGAAATACTCTTTTCATCTCCCTTTATGATTACCAATTGGTTTTTTAAGCCTATACTTTTTACATGTGTTACGTTAAAGGCATCGAGAAGAAGATATAAGTTACAACTTATGTACGATCGTACATAAGTTGCGGATATTTTTTTGATCACTTCTGCAACAGCTTTACGGATCGCAATTTTAGTGGCTTTGACTATTCCTAATTTGTTTACTACTGAAACGTCAGAAAATCCAATTGAATACGTTAGCGCAGTCTTCTTGATTATCTTTGCTAACCTTTTTCGCTCATTAGCTTTTAGTTTTTTAGAGTCATTAATCCCGAATTTCTCAATTTCTAAGTTTTTAATTTTTCTTGAGTCAAAACAAACCGCTCCAGCATAGACTGGCCCAGCGAGCGATCCTCGTCCTACCTCATCGACTCCTATGACGAGATAATCATCTCTCCACAAGCGCTCTTCGTATTCAAATGTCGGTAGTATCCTTGATTTTTTAGTGTATTTCATTCGTAATTAATAGCTACTATATACTAATTACTTCATTTTGTAGTTTATAATCCATTGACTTCCTAACCGATTGATCTCAATGATTAACAATATGAGAGGTTTTATTTCATCGCTTAGTCCGCTTTTTTCTAAATATAAAATAGAAGTATTTCTCCTCTCCATGGCATTGTTTATTTTTGTTTTTTCAGTTCTATTTTTTTTCTTGTCGATTGAAAGAATACCAAATGAAGAGCCAATATCTCAAGAGCAGATTTTTACTTCAATTCCACAGGAAAAATACTTTGTTGACCTGGAGGGGTCTGTTGAAAGACCAGATGTCTATGAAATAACCTCTGGGGCTCGGTTAAAGGATGTTTTGATCGCATCGGGTGGCCTGTCAGTAGATGCAGACAGAATATATTTTGCTCGCAATTTTAACTTGGCCAGATTACTCAAAGACCAGGAGAAAATCTATATTCCCTCAATCAGCGAAACTGAAAATAATGTATTGGCAGCAACACAAACTATACAAAGTCAAACAAATTCTTCTTTAGCTCAGCCAGCTAATACAATAAACATTAATACTGGATCCATGGATGAGCTCGATAGTTTGGCAGGAATTGGAGCAATTACCGCTCAAAAAATAATTCAAAATCGACCCTTTCAAACGATTCAGGAACTGCTCGACAAGAAGATTGTGAACAAGGGAGTATTTGAAAATATAAAAAATCGTATAGCAATATAGAACGTTAATAAGCCTCAAAATTAAATATATTGTAATATGTTTTCTCCTACCTTATTTACCTCTGTAATCAACTCCTATCTTCCGGAACCTCATGCATCGCTTTTGAATGGTATTCTATTTGGAGTCGACCTGCATGCTACGAAGCTGTTTTACCAGGAGTTAAGGACTGTTGGATTGGTCCATATCGTGGTTTTGTCGGGTATGAATATAACGCTTTTGGGAGCTATTGTGATGAATATTACATCCTTCTTTAGCAGACGAGTGTCGATAATGATAACAATACTAATCATTATTTTGTTTGTCTTATTCGTAGGCATTCAAGCCCCAGTCGTGCGAGCTGCAGTTATGGGTATGTTAACGCTCGTAGCTTTTATATTCGGCAGAAAAAATGTTGTTTTGTTTTCACTATTCTTATCAGGAATTTTTATTTTTATTGTCTGGCCGGAGTGGTTATCGAGCATTTCATTCCAACTCTCCTATGGAGCTACTCTCGGAATCATTCTTTTCTCCGGTAAAAGGCAAATTGAAGGCGAAAGTAATTGGGAAAAAGTAAAAATTGCAATAAAAAAAGATCTGAGAACTTCTCTCTCAGCACAAGTGTTCGCCGCGCCGATTATTTTTTTCTACTTTCAGCAAGTCTCACTCATCAGCCCGCTTTCTAATCTCCTCGTTTCCATAACCATCGCTCCTCTCATGATTATGGGCTTTATCACGGCTTTCTTGGGAAAAATTCATCCGTTTCTGGGACTCATCCCTTCTTACATCTGCTATGGAATCTTAAGCTATGTCATCTTTGTTGTAAAAACATTGGCAAAAGTTCCTTACGCTAGCATTTCTTTTTAATTCAATTTTTGTAGGTGTCGCGAGTGAAAATGTGAATTGTCTTTTTATTAAACTCGGTAACGTAATTTTTATCACACGAGAGTCTCACCCCGTCAGACGCGGTCCCCTGAGAAGTGAAAAAATTACTTTTGCCTCGTTTTAACGGCATAAATTTATTTTCCAAATTTTGATTTTTGATATTTGATCTCTGATATTCCTTTATGTTCGAGTCTCCAGTTTCTAAACGGATCTTTATTTCCATAATTGGTCTTTCGCTTATTCTCGTGACCATTCTCTTCATCCTACAAAAGACTAAGAGAGACTCATTTCTCGTCTTTTGCCACGTCGGACAGGGAGACGCAGCCTATATTAGGTTGGAAAACGAAATAGACATCGTAATTGACGCCGGTCCCGACCGAAAAATCCTCGACTGTTTGGGGAAATACATGCCTTTTTATGACCGAACCATCGAATACGCCTTCATCAGTCATCCACAACGGGATCATTTTGGCGGATATCTATATCTTATTGATCGCTATCGAATAAAATCTTTCTGGTTAAGTGAAGTCACAACCGGAGGGAAACTATTTTCTCAATTGCTAGATTCGATCAAAAAGAAAAAAATACCGATGTTCTTCCCGAAATCTGGTGAAAAGCTAAAAATAAAATACTCCACGTTCGTATTTTTATGGCCAACTCAAGATTATCTTTCTACTCAGAGCGTAATCGACAAAGATACGGACACTCAACTACGAAGATCTGGATTAGACATAAATAACTTCTCTCTTGTTTTTCTTTTTACTTATAAAGGCTTCCAGACTCTTTTTACCGGAGATATTTCAAATGAATTATTAAAGAGACTACCAATACAGTCTAAAATGAAACTTGATGTGCTGAAAATTCCCCACCATGGCTCAAAGAAAGTACTATCAGTAGAGTTTTTAAAATTAGCACACCCTACCTATGGAGTGATAAGCGTGGGGAAAACAAATTCTTACGGTCATCCGTCGAAGGATATATTAGCTATTCTTGAAGCCTCTGAAGTTAAAATAAAACGGACGGACAAAGATGGAGATATATTATTTAAGCTTAGATGACAGCTTCATTTAGCATTTCTAAGTAAAAAGGCTCGAGTATTAATTTGAATTTATTCAGTAATGGAGAATTAAAAAACGCAATCAGGAGAGAAGAATACCCCGTATTTCTTTATAGATATGAAATGCTTCAAATCCTATCCAATTATTACCAACTAGATCTTTAGGTAGACCAGGGTCAACCTTGAGTAATTCTATATATTTGTTGATAACCTTTTTAAACTTATCAGCTTTTTCACCCTCTTGTGAAAGTATTTCATGCCATTGTTTAAAAGCTTCACGATAGTCCCTATCCAGGATCGTTTTTTGCCATACTTTTTCTATAAGTGTGTTTTTATCACCAAAGATATGACCGGCTTCAAATGCCTGTATATATTGTTCTTCCTCTTTCTGAGAAACGAGCTGACGTAAATTTTCTATGATCGGATGGGGTGTAAGCCAAAAAGACCTATGCCAGGGACCAAGTCCCCATCCGGCAACTTCTCTTCTCAAGCGATCACGTAATTCTCTTTTCTTTTCCGGAATTTCGTATGACAATATTCTCCATTTTCCATCCCAATTATCCTTTAAAAAGCGGAAAAAAGGAAACTTAAGACAAAGCTCATAGAATCCCTTGTCAGTAAGTTTATATTGATTCTCTTTTTCATCAACTTTCTCTATAAAAGCTTCTCTAACAAGCCCTGATAGCGTTCCTCTTGTTTTTTCGTTAAATGTGAGATCTAGAATACGCTGATAAGTAGAGTTCATCTTAACAGGAGCAAAATCAACGTCAGAAAATAAAATCATAGATAGTAATATTTTCGTTCGCCGTTCTTTAATACCCATATAGGCTACAATTTAACAGACGAGAATTTTGTTGTCAAGAGGAAGTTTACAAATTTGGAAAAAGATCCTTCATGTTGCTTCGCTCTCTACCTCTGTAAAAGATGATTTAACCTAAATGACTACATATATCATTTAGCAACTCGTTCGACGTAAATTTGTAATTGCAAATGTATCGAATATAGTAATTAGCATCTCAAAATTTACTATTAATTAAACGTTCGCAGTAAATGATAAATTTTTTAGCTAATAAAATTCACGATCAACCGCCAAAAGCCAAAGATAAAGCTAAAGAGAAGAGTTTAAAAATTAGCAAACAGAGAAGACATATGATAAATAGATTATTTATTGCATACGTAACTTTTCCTTCTCAAATAATATTGGGCGAATTTATAGACCTGTAGTCAATATTTATCAGGAAATCTCACTTTTTTCTAGCCTCTACCTCATTACAGGCAGGATCAAAATTCAACTAGAGGGCTATATGTATTTCACTGACACTATAAGTGCAAATAATTATAGGTTAATTGATATATTAAGAACTATTAAATAGGCATATCTTATAATTCGGTAATTAAATTAAAGTTGTTTAAATATAACTATAGGTAGTTTAATATTTATCCCTTTGATCTTTATAACTATATCACAATATATTAAAAATGCCTATTGACTTCTTTATTATTATTGTATTAAATCAAATTAAGGCCTTAATATGTATAATGTCTATAATCTTGAGCCTGAATTCAAAAAATCTCTTGTTGCGGAAAATATTTCGCCAGTAAGTATTCGTAACTATCTTTCTGATATCCGTCATTTTTTTGGATGGTTTTTCAACGATACAAAAAGCCGGGCAGATATTCCTCTTGAGTCTCTGCTAGGATCAGTACTCGATAGTCATATAGTCAAATATAAAGAATATACGCGAAGGGGCAGCCTACCAAAGTCTACAACTAATAGAAGATTGTCAGCTTTGAGAAAATTTTTTTCATTCTGTCTTACAAGCGGATTGATTGAAGCTGATCCCATGGAAAATACAAGAAACATACCCTCCCATCAAACAAAAAAGACTCCCCAGACCAGTCCGACAACTTCCCAATTAATGACTCATCCCAGGCCAAATCATTTTGCCCTATCGAATAAAATATTATATAAGGCCTTATTGAGCCTTATAATCTTAATCACGTTCGTATCTATTTATATGTTTTGGGGACGGAAGCCACTCGAACCTATCGCTCAAGCTCAATCATCCAATGTAAGATTTCTCTCTTTTTCAGGAATACTTAAGGATAAATTAGGAAACGTAATTTCTGAAAAGACTGACGTAATTTTTACCTTATACAACTCGTCACAACAAGGAAAAGCTTTATTTGAGACAAAATGTACGGGCGAGAAGTATGCCATAACACCTGATGCAAATGGGAAGTTCTCTACTGTAATTGGTAAAGATTGTGAAACTTCTGGAATTCCTTCTTCTCTATTTATAGATAATCCAAACCTTTACTTGGGCATAAAAATCGGGAGTGATGAAGAACTTACACCTCGTGAGTTAATACCGAACGTTGGATATTCGTCTAACGCATTTAAATTACAGGGCTTAACCATAGGAGCGCAAGCATTAACCATTCCCTATATCAATCAAGATGGCAATCTGCTAATAGCCTCAACCCATCCAGGGGTACGATCTATATTCACGAACGAAGAATTTATCCTTTCAAGTGCAGAAACAATATTAGTCGAGGCTGCAGGCAAGGGAGACGTGATCCTACAAGCTACAGATAGCGGTAGTATAAAACTACGAACAGAAGGAGGAAATTCTGATTTTTATACAAAATTAGTAGTCACAAACGAAGGAAATGTGGGAATAGGGACTCTCTTCCCTACTAATAAACTTGAGGTGTTGGGAAATATTTATGCCCAATCAGGGCAAATAAGGTTAGGAAACTTTTCTGCATCTCCATTACCAGCAGGTCTGGGAAGTCTCTATTATGATACAACAACTCAAAAACCTCTTTTTTGGAATGGATCATCTTGGCAGGATCTTTCTACCGGTAATACATTTAGTCAAGACTTACATATTTTAGGAAAAATTGGAGTCGGAACAAATAGTCCTAACTATAAGCTCGATCTCATCACGAGCGATCCATCAAATCCTGCAGTAGTAATAAATAACTCCAGTGATAGTTTAAAAGCTTCAGGTCTACAGATTAAGCTGGGATATTTGGGGAATGGAAGTACGAGTAATAATTACATTGCTTTTTTGGATGGACAAGCTAATATTAAGGGCCGTATCCAGTCAAATGGATCTGGTGGGGTGACTTATAACACAAGTGGATCTGACTTTGCCGAATACTTTATTAAACAAGAAGGAAATTATGAAGAAGGAGATCTTATATCGATAAGTAACTCCCCGACCGCCATCCGTAAGACAGATACTCCCTATGATTCAAAACTAATAGGAGTAGTTTCGACTAGAGCCGGCTTTGCCGGAGGTGAACCTGGTAATAACAAAGTTCTTGTCGCACTAATAGGCCAAGTACCAGTAAAGATATCACCGAATTCTCCACTTATCCAGCAAGGAGATTTTATAACAAGTTCATCTGATAGCGGATATGCGAAAAAAGCAGATAAAGCAGGAATTGTCCTTGGAAAAGCACTTGAAGACTGGAATCCTCAAAACCCAACGAAAACTATACTGACCCTAATTAATGTATCTTGGTTTGATCCGGACGTATATATTAGTCGAGATGGCGATGTAGAAATTTATTCTGATCAACAGGTGTCAATCGTATATGATGGCATTAATTCTTTTGAGGGTCAAAAAATAAATAGGGGAAATCGGAATTACCTGACAAAAATAAAAGATGAAACTATTGAGAGGTTTGACATTTTCTCAGAGCTAGTTTCGGCTAAAATAAAATCGGGAATTCTTGAAGGTGAAGATGTAATAGTTAAGAATGCGCTGTTAGCTAAAAATGCGGTCTTTGAAAATGTCTCTTCGCAAATTTCTCATTTTCAACTAGTTATAGCTAATAATATATCCGTTCGTGAAAAAATGATATCTCCCGTTGTTGAGACGGATCAACTCACCGTTAAAGAAATCAAGCCAGTCAGTCAGGATGTCATTATAAATCTTTCGTCTGATCTTACTGAAACCGACTCAGTTAATGAGACAAGTAAAAAAACTGAGTCGGTTGATCCGGCTGAAAAAGGGCCTCTTGCCGAACTTATTATCAAAGGTCTTGAGGGAAAAACAGTTGCATCGATTGACACACTAGGAAATGCTTCATTCTCAGGACAAGTTTTAGTTGATTCCCTTAAGGTAACTAACGATGCAACTATTGCTGGAAATCTAGAAGTCAGTGGCAATCTATCAGCTTCAGAAGCGACATTGTCCGGTAAGTTAATCGCAAAAGAAATCGAGTCAGAAAACATTAATTTACTCACACGCGAACTTGATAGTACCAAATCAAATATAAATAGTATTAATAGTAATAATGAACAATTAGCTACAAACGTGAATGATTTGCAAAAGTTCCTTGCTGAAATTCAAACTCAATCCTTACCTGATCCAAACTATTACCAAAAACTTGATTCAGTCGAATCATTACTTACTGGTTCTACTGATTTGGCAAACTTAACAGTCACCGGAAAATCCAACCTTTACAACCTTTCAGTAACTGGTACCAGCATGTTTGGCAATCTGTTAATTGAGAATGATTCGATTCTTTCACTTTCCTGGGATCTTAAACTTTCTTCTCTTGGCACTATTAAGCTCTTTGACGATGCGGTAGTGATAGCAAAAGACGGGAGGATAACTACACGCGGTGACATTATTGCTCAAGGAGGTATCCAAACTAATGAAATAAAACCCATTGATGGGGATTTAAAAGTTGAGTTACCAAATAGCAAATTACAAATAACCAATAACGGAAGTGAGGTCTCTTCTATCGACTCTTCCGGCAAGGCTCAGTTCAACAGCGTAGCGATGAAACAATTGAATATTACGGACAAATATCTTAACTCGACGATCCTTGCTTCAGCTGATAATTTCGAAAAAAATGGCATTTCGTCTCCGGCAATAGAAACAAAAACAGAGTCCGCAGGAGTAGGATTTATTCCAGAGGGAAGCCCCGAAGTCCTCCTCTATAATGATACAATCAAAGACGATAGTCTTATTTATCTTACCTCCATCAATCCTTCACCGACAGAAAATCTCACGGTCGTTAAAAAAGAAGGTTGTACCTCAACCGACTCGGTTAATTCGTGCAAGCCTTATTTCAAAGTAGCTCTTGATAAACCTGTTCCAACTCCTGTACACTTTAATTGGCTCATTATAAATTAGATATGAAAATATATTAGTTGTTAGGAACTTTATATGGATTACTATCATAATCTAATTCGGCAAACAAAATCATATCTCCTTGTATCGGTTTTGTTCCTTTTCCCTCTTTTTTTTCTTCCTTTCACCCAGGAGTTTTTTAATACGAATAAATTGTACCTGCTTTCCATTGCGGCACTCCTTTTGATTGTTTTGACAACTCTTGAAATAATTTTGACAAAACGTATCCGTTTTCCCAATAATCCCATTGAAATTTTAAAGTTTTTCTTTGTTTTGTCGATTGGACTTTCAGTTCTTCTTGTTTCTCCTAATAAATTTCAGGCTTTGCTTAATCAAAACATGGGTTTTGTTGGTTTAAGTTCGCTGGCTATCATCACATTCTACCTGCGGAAAAGTGATATTGTCATTATGAAGGTCCTTTCCGTCTCCAGTCTTTTCCTCTCTCTTACCGCGATCTTTTTTTTCTTTCAACCATTCCAAAAAACGGATCTTCCTGTGTATCTTGATTTTCTTAAAAATACGCATTTTGCTCTACTCGGAAGACCGCTTGATTTAGGTATTTTTTTAGGGTTCATGGTGATCGTCCAGTCGATTCAAATTTTTCTTCCGGTGATTTTTTTGCAGAGATCAAGCACCAAGTCTATTTTCAACTGATACTATTAGGACTGAACATCGTTGCGTTAAGCCTAACGATCTACTCACTTTTACATGGGGGAATGGATCCTATGAGTCCCTTTCGCTACGCTTGGTATGCGGCAATTGAGATACTCAAAAATCCCACCACTGCTCTATTTGGTATTGGAATAGATAATTATGCTTCAATTTTTAGCAAAGTCAAGGATGTCTTATATAATAGTTCTTCGCTTTGGCAAATTCAGTCATTTAACGTAAGTCGATCGACAATTCTTAATGTTTTAACTGAGGCCGGCGTATTTGGGTTTGGTTTTTTACTCCTTATCATCCTAACCACGTTCAAGGCAGTTCTTAGGGAACCAAAGATTGCTCTTCTCCCCATCGCCTATATCATCTTAATAGTAACTCTCTTCCCTCCATCTCTCACTGTCTTTTTGCTCTTTTTTCTTACGTTAACCATCATAGACGAACAACAGAAGCATAAAAGAAATCTTTTGGATGTTAATCTTGCAAATTACCCAATACTCTATATAGTCCTCCCTGTTATTATCTTTGTTTTTATAGCTATAGCGGGATTTTTCCTGAGCAAAACCTATATTGCAGAATTCCAGTTCAAACAGGCTATCGATGCGCTCACAAGGAATGATTCCAAAGAGCTGTATGAAAAACAAAGACAAGCCATTATCACTAATCCTTTTATCGAGCGCTTCCGTATTAATTTCTCCCAAACGAATCTGCTTATTGCCAATACCTATGCTCAAAAAATCTCTCAACAAAAAGATCCGTCTCCTCAAGATAGACAAACGATTACTCAAGCTATTCAGGCAGCGATTGAAGAAGCAAAATCAGCCGTCTCACTCAATCCTCAGAAAGCGTCGAACTGGGAGAACTTAGCTATAATCTATCGAAATTTGTTAAATATGGCCCAGGGAAGCGATGCTTGGGCTGTATCTTCCTACCAAAGAGCTATTCTTCTTGATCCGCAGAATTCTCAATACCGCTTGAGCCTAGGCGGAGTCTACTACTCGCTCGGGAATTATGATGATGCATTGAGGTTTTTTGAACAGGCGGTAGCACTAAAACCCGATTGGTCTAATGCACACTACAACTTTGCCTGGGCTCTCTACCAAAAAGGCAACTATCAAAGAGCGATAGAAGAAATGCAATCAGTAGTATTACTTCTGCAAAACAATAAGAAGTCAGATGATTATAAAAAGGCTCAGGAAGATCTTAAGGCTTTCAAATACAAAGTCTCATCTACTCAAGATTCCGGTCCTCCTCAAGAATCATTTTCTCCGGCCACTTCCGAAGCAAAGTTAAAGGAATTAGACCTTCCTTTGGTTCTCCCCTCAACTTCGGAGTCTAGTTTTGACCTTCCGGAGTAATATATACACGAGGTAAAATATGAAAATCGCCTCTAAAAGCAGTAAAAATTTTTTGAGGGTATTTTGCTGATATATAGCCTCGATTGAATATTCGCCCTGTTTATGCAAAGTAAAACCAATATAAAAGGGGAAGACGGGGAATGTCATCACAGATTGACTATTGAGTTTAATCTGCCAGTTAGGGTGAAAACTCTCCTTGAGAATAACAATACAGTTTTGGCAGTCTTTTTTCACTCGTAGTTCTATCGTGTATCCGTTAGGACTGGCCTTCTCGTTTTTAAACTCGAACATGCCTTCTTGCGAGGGTTTCACTAAGTTCATAAAACTAGTCTCCATGGGATTAGCAATCCAAATACTTCTTTCTTTTTGATCATTAAGATTGATGAAGTTGTTTTTGTCGACCATCTGAATCTGCCAAAGTTTATCTATCCATTCGTGGGTTGGTTTATTGGACTGATCGCTGCGAAGGTCAATAACAGGATAGTTTTTT
>Ga0209542_10010665_pt1 | contig 16519 bp, 12 predicted proteins | sample RifCSPhighO2_01_FD_184028 | JGI IMG/M metagenome (GOLD analysis project Ga0209542, IMG submission 184028) | Soil microbial communities from Rifle, Colorado - Rifle CSP2_plank highO2_0.1 (SPAdes) (version 2) | ecosystem: Environmental > Terrestrial > Deep subsurface > Rock core/Sediment ...
CTTACTGCTCCATGGGTTTACGATCTCACTGCGGACAAGCTGTTCTCTTGCCTTATCGAATAGTTCTTTAGTAATAATTGGCGTGTGGCTCCCGGTATACATATTTCCGCTACCTTTTGGGTACTCAAAGACGCCGTAATAAAAGGTATGGTTCAGAATGAGATAGATATTGCTTAAGGTAAGATATTTGCCGTTTACCGTCTTGAAATTAATCTCGTCTCGCAACCATCTGTAGATTTGACGGCCACTCCATTTCTCATAGGCAACTTTTTCAAATATTTTCTTGATCATCGGCGCACGATTGGGGTCAATTAAGATGTGACATTTTTTGTCCTTATTTTTTTCGTTGAGATAGCCGGTAGGAGCCGGGGCAGGCCAGAGGCCCATTTCGCATCTTGCTCGTAATCCGCGCTTTACGTTTAATCCTTTTTGATCATTTTCAAGCTTTCCTTGAGCGCCAAGTATCATTAAGAGGAATTTCTCATTCGGAGAATTCGTAAATCGCTGCCCATATGTCCGTACCTCAACCAATAGTTTTTGATCCATGAGGTCAACGATCGCACCGAGATCTCCTGCGTTTCTTGAAAGCCGGTCCGGCGCCCACGCAAGAATTCCACCGAACTTTCCTACCCTGATATCGGCAATAACACTGTTGAATACTGGTCGTTCTCCTGAATTTTTAGCAGAATGCGATTCTCGTCGAATTTCTTCAACGTCAAGCTTGTCGCGCTCGGCAATTCTCATCATCTCCTTGATTTGTGAATCAATAGAAAGCGCCTGTTTTTCATCCTGCTCCGTTGATTTCCTTGCATAGAGGCAGTACTTGATTTTTGGCTGGGGTTGCTCTTTGGGAGCAGAAGGAACCCTCAAAGATCCTTTAATAGCTTGTTTTTCCATACAAGCCAAGGGATGACGCAAACCCACAAGGAAGTCCAGACCCCAAAAAACCCGTAAAAGTTTGTTAAAACTAGCTCAAGCTCCAATGATCATTTTGTCTATAAATCGTTTTCCACCCGCGTTCTTCATGAGCTCCGCAGTTACAATCCAGCCAATAAATATTCGCCTGGGTATGATCGCTTTCCATGGTTTTAAGGATTAAAATTGCGAATGCATCCGCAAGGTCGTCATATCTTTCAACGCCAAAACCGACTAGTTGTTCGATGAGTGATTCTGCCCCTTTTCTTGGAAAGAGTATTTGCCCGTTTTGTATCAACGAAGTCGTAAGCGCGATCCGCGCGCGTTTATCCTGTCCGTGGAGTTTTATTCCTTCGGCTTGAAATCCTTCCCGAATGAGATGTTCGACAAGAGCCCGTTGGTAGCCGACGTCCTCAATATAAAGATGCGTTCTACTCCCCGCGCCGGCAATTTCGGAAAGGAGTTTAAATCGGTCAACGGTTTGCGGAAATGTTAAGCGTTCGTTCACCGGATTCGGGAGAATATAAATCCGCAGGTTTTTACCATAGCTGTAGATATTGGCCGTCACTGCCGCAGTATAATCGGCGGTACTTTTCTGCGAAATGGCGAGATCTATACCGGTTGCTGTGTAGCGGAGTGAATCTTTGTGCGGCAGTTCATCGTAATACTGGATCCATTCCGGGTGCACTACTTGTTCAATATCAGCAATAATGCGAAGAAGATACTCTCTTTGCCATGCCGTTTCGCTTCCAATTGTACGCTTAAGTGTTTCTATATCTTCTTTCGTTTGGAATTTCCCCGGCCATAGAATTTTTTCGTTTCCATCAACAAGTGGATATTGTTTAAAGACGCCGTCAAGTTCCTTTTCCTCAATATTTTTTCTGAGACGCATAATTACCGAGTCTTCATGGAGAAGGTTCCCTACAATAATTACTCGAGTTCGACTGTCTCCGGCAGGAAGAATATCGCCGGTTAACCACTGATACGTTTTATCGCGCCCGTCCTTGGTTTTTACTGAAGCGAGATCCTCAATATCGTCACAAATGATGAGATCGGGTCTATGCTCACCATGCCGCATTCCACGAATACTTTGTTCCGTTGATGCCGCAGTAATGCGAGCTCCGTATTGAGGAATAACAAGTGAGTAGGAACCCCACTCATCGTCTTGTTCTTCAAAGGGGCCGAGATCTGCCTGGAGAAGATCGTTGCTTTCAAGTTCTCGTTTAAGGTTGATTAAGTGTTGTCTGGCCTGGCGTTGTGTTTGGCTAAGGATTACTACGAACTTCTTTTGTTGCTGTCCGAGAATTGCCCAAATTGGATAAGAAAGAGTCATAATTGTGGATTTTGCCGATCCGCGAAAGGCAACAATGAGCGCGAGCTTAATTGCTTCATCTTCGGTAATTGAGAACATCTCTCGTTGGAATTGCGCGGTTGGATGACTAATATACTTATTAAGATAAATGCTCAGGAATAGCGGGTGGCTCTGTCTTGCCGATGCTATCCTGATTTTCCGGTCCTTTATTATTTTCTCGAGAAGATAGCTCATTTTGTTTTTGTTGTTTGGATTCATTTTGGATTGAGTCATTGACATCGGGGCTGGAAAGAGCAACAAGTCTTAATGCTTCTTCGATTACTTTTTCTTGCTCCGGTGTTAGTTCCTCGATTAACTGTTTAATGTTCGCGTTTATTTCAACCTTGGTTGTATAAGCGCGATGGTGGTGCTTGAGCCAAAATACTACGGCCCCGAAATTTTTGTCTCGTATCGCAGAAACCAATTGTGATTCTGCAAGGTCGTTAATAAGAAGCGAGCCTTCTGCAATCGCGGCGTCGGCCGATTCCGCGAACGCTTTATCATCAGTTCGCCAACGATAGTACGTCGCTCGCGATATCTCTACTTTTTCGCAGGCAATTTGAACAATAGGAGTCTTTTTTAACTGTTCGACCATTGACGTTTTCATGGTATCCTGCCGAATCGATATTTTCTTTTTTGTTTTCTTATCCATGGATTTTTTCCGCTTTTCCGCCAGTTAATTTCTCCCAGCGTTTTTTGATAACTTCGCAATAGACGGGAGATTTTTCCATGAGGTAACAGCGACGTTTAAGTTTTTCTGCGGCGATAAGCGTTGACCCGGATCCTCCGAAAGGTTCTACGATTAAATCGCCACGTTTGGTAAGAACTTTGATATATGGAATGAGGATTTCCACCGGCTTGGTGCCGAAAATTATTCCTTGCCCGGAACTTTTTTCGTCGGCAGCTTTAAATTCGATAAAATCGGTTGGACAGATTCTTTTACCTTTTTCATATCCCTCCCAGTGTGGTTTTCCGGAAGTAGCAAAGAGCGCATTTTCGTATTCTTGCTGGAAAAGTTCTTCCTCCGGTTTGATATTCAGCGAAACAGCTCCGTAGGTTCCCACAAGCGCTATGTCGTGTTTATTGAAGAATTTGTACTTAGCAGCAAACCCTTGCACGCGGTTCGGGAGATGCCAGATAATGGTGTTTCTGTACTTCCAATGTTTTTCAAGGGCATTCCAGATTGTCCGCAGATTCTTATGATTTTCGAAAACGATGATTGAGAAATCTGGCTTCTGTACCTTTGCGATGTTCGCCATCCACCGTTCCGTGAAATCAGGTGGCAGTTCATCAGTCTCGAGATATTTCCTGTCTCGCTTCAGCCCGAATCCTTCTGTTGCTTTTCCGTGTCTCTTTTTACCCTGAAGGTAATTCAGGATATATGGTGGGTCGGTGAAGCACATAGCGGCTTTCCCTTCGCTCATGAGTTTCAAAACATCGTTTTCAATGGTGGAATCCCCACACATTAATTTATGGTCGCCTAAGCGGTAGACATCTCCTTTACGGATTTGGATTTTCTTGATATCCAACTTCCGAAGTTCTTTTTCAAGATCAAATACTTCTGGGTTTTCATCCGTCCCGAATGCTTCGTCAATTTCTTCGCTTGTGAATCCTACATCCGCTAAAAGCGTCTCATTAAACTCGGAAAGAAGATCCCAGTTCCACTCGCCGGTGTTCCGGTTCAATCTTAAATTAAGTTCTTTCTCGCGCTCCAAATCCGGAATATTTACATATACCACCGGCATTTTTTTAAGTCCCATTTCTTTTGCGACTACCCAACGGAAGTGGCCGCCGATGATAATATTCTTTCGCGCCGGCGCGGCATTGACGATTATAGGATCTATCACGCCGAAAGTGCGGATACTTATCTTTAGTTGATCAGCTGCCGCTTTATCCCAGCTGCGGGGATTATATGAGGCGGGGTGGAGTTGTTCGATTGGCACATATCGGATCTCCAGCTCTTTCCCGCCGATAACAATTTTTTTGTTTTTCATGATTTCAAGATTTTTAGTTAAGAATTCGACCTTTATGGACAAATAAAAATGCCCACTCACAAAGAGAGCCTAAAATCCAAAAAGGATTAAGCTATCTTCGTAAATGGGCACGACCGAGGCAAAGCCTCTTTGATACCGGACCTAATGGACCGAATATCTCCTATCGGTTTTCACCGAAATGAGTGGTACTCCATTGAAACGTAAATTTGAAAGTACATTTTAATAATACTCTGTCCGAATATTTCGTTCAAGTTTTTTATCCACAGCCCTTATCCTCTCAACCACGTCTTCTCCGAGAAAAACTGGAAGACCCGTTTTTGGCATAAAAATTCTTAGATTTTTTCCTTGTTTTTCTGCTTTCTCTTTCTCCATTTGAATTTGGGGAGAATTATGTACATAGAATCTCATACTACCGTCTTTTGACTTTATATCACTCGAATAAAACCTGCCAGGCAGGCCACTTCTAACAGAACGCCACATGGCGCGGTACCATGATAACGGTTTTCTGGGCACTTTTGTATGGAATTTAACATCCGTAAGGATTATATCGTGATATTTAATTTTCTTTTCTTCCTGTTTCATATTTGTTTATGCGACGAATTGACTAAGTTCAATTTAATTATAACTAATGGTATGATAAGAGCAACAATTTAATGCCTAAACCCCGCAAAGAATTATGGGGCATGGCATAAAATCCACTGCTGGCTACTAAACCCGTCGTTTAGGAGCACCAGCAGTGGTCTATACTCGAAAGGGTATAGGGTGGCGCAAGCCATCGCCTAACGGCGGGTTTTGTGTTTTATAAAGTTTGCTAACAAATTATATAAGTAAAAAACTAACAATTTTATGATAAATAATGCAAACAAGTATACAATCGCCGATATTTTTTCACCAGAGAAACAATTGAAATATACAATTCCCAAATTTCAACGCGAATATACGTGGTCTAAAGATAATTGGGAGGAACTGTTGAACGACATTATAGAAAGCGACGGCAATCACTTTATCGGATCAATAATTTGTATAAACAAAGAAATTGACGTTCTTCAGACAGCGCAATTAGAGTTGATTGACGGCCAGCAAAGACTAACAACTATATCGCTTCTTTTTTGCGCAATTTATAAAATGCTTAATGATTTAGGGGGCAAGGATGAAGATGTAAGACTCGAGCTTGGTAATTTGAAATGGCGGCTAGTACAAAAAAAGGAGAAAAATGAATTAAGAATAGAATTATCGCATCAAAACAATAATTTTAGTGATTACAAATCTGTACTTGGCGAGATAGGCATTATCGATTTTGATGGTGATATTAAAAATAAAGGTAACAGAAAGATTTTTAAAGCGTATAGATATTTTTTATTGCGATTAGAAGATAAAAACACAGATGAATTACGGGAATTATTGTCACACCTTTATGACACGTTACTTGTTAAAATTGAAGTTAATTCTCATTCTGATGCTTTTCTATTGTTTGAAAGTCTAAATAATCGCGGCGTTCCTCTGTCTGCTATAGACCTTATAAAAAATAAAATGCTAGCTGTCTTAGAAGTTAAAGAAAAAATGTCTATTGACGAGGCATTTGAAAAATGGAGAACGCTGATATTAAATCTTCAAGAGTATTCTATACAGGAACGATTTCTCAGACAATTTTATAACGCATTTAAATTCAATACTAAGATTAAAGTCGAAAATATATCAAGAGCAACGCGGTCGAATCTTATTAAGATTTATGAGCGACTAATCGATAAAGATCCGGAATATATTTTTCATGAATTGGTTAATAAGTCATCAATTTATCATCACTTAATCTTTCCGGAAGAATCCGACGGGGAACTTTTCAACAATTTATCCGATGAATTAAAAGATTTAGTAAATGTTCAGGCCGCGCCATCTTATGCTCTGCTTCTATATTTATTTTCGTACGAAAGGCCCCTTGATTTAGGATCTTATAAAGAGATTATTAACTTTTTAGTAAAATATTTTGTCAGGAGAAATATTACAGACTTTCCTAATACAAGAAATCTTGATCAGAATTTTATCGACCTAATTGAAGAGATGGAAAAAGACGATAATAACATATCGGCTAAATTCGTCGTTGACTTTTTAACCGATGATAGCAGAATGTCGAGTTCGCAGGTATTTGAAGAAAAATTGAATAGTGATATCTATGAATTAAACGTGGATGCAACAAGGTTTATTTTGAGTAAAATTGAAGAAACGCGAAGGACCAAAGAGATTCATGCTGACTTTTGGGCACGTGATAAGAGAAACACTTTGCTTTGGACCGTAGAGCATATTTTTCCGGAGGGTAATAATATTCCAAAACAATGGGTGGACATGATTGCCGATGGCGACAAAGATATGGCGATAAAAATTCAAGACGAGTTTGTCCATAAACTTGGTAATCTGACTCTTACGGGTTATAACTCAAATTTATCTAATCTAAGTTTTGAAAAGAAAAGGGATAGAAAAGATAAGCGAGGAAATGCAATCGGATACAAGAACGGCCTATTTTTAAATGATGATCTAAAAACAAAAGACAGGTGGACTAGAGAAGATATAATCGCAAGAACAAAGAAATTAGTTGCTATAGCCAAGGATACTTTTAGGGTGGCTAATGAATAAACGCTTTGTCTATCAGAATAAAAAATGACCGAGGCGGTTTTGTACTAAAGAGAAGGCGGTCGTTGCCGGCTGGCGAAAAGCTAAGAATTGTCCGTAATTTAAAACCGCTGCATAACAGCGGCTTTAAATTTGGGTAAATTTATGGTATTTTAATGAAATCCATGAAGTCGCCGATTCTTAATTCTCCATATACTGAGCCATCTCGTCACTTTAAAGCTGATGAGCGTGGTTTAACTGAAGAAATATTGGAGCAGCGTCGCCCCAGCAGTTTTTATATACCCGTTCCAAAAGCTAAAACGAAACAGCAGAAATTAGAACTAAATATTTCTGAGGGTGCTTTTGGTAATGAACTTCAAAAAGAAAATGAATTTATAAATAAAATTCGCGCCAAGATAAAATCATGGCGTGAGGGTGGCTATTCGGGAATTACAAAAACATCGCGGGATCTCCTTTCTTACTGGCGCGATGAAACAAGAGAAAATAAATTATTTTTCTGCCAAATAGAAGCGCTTGAGACATTGATGTATATAAATGAGGTTGCAGAAAAAGCTGGCGACAACTGGATAGTAAATGAAATTAAAAAATCCAACACAAATGCAAACCCCGGCCTTTATCGGTTAGCGTTTAAGATGGCTACAGGTTCAGGGAAAACCGTGGTTATGGCAATGATTATTGCCTATAACACTCTAAATAAAATTCGTTACCCTCAAGATACACGTTTTACTGATGCCTTTGCGATTATTACGCCTGGTATTACTATTCGTGATCGCCTGAATGTTTTGCGGCCTAATGATCCAAATAATTATTATAAGCAACGTGGTATTGTCTCACAGCAAGATTGGGATTTTTTACAACAGGCAACGGTTTTTATAACGAATTTCCATCAATTAGAACAAAGACAAAATTCCCGCTTTCAAGTTGGTGCGATTGTGAAAGCGGCCGGTCTTCTAAAAGATGAAGCAGTAAAAGAAAGTCGTGGTGCTATGATCAACCGTGCGTTTAAAAGTATATTAAATAAACCGCGCGTGTTAGTAATTAACGATGAGGCCCATCATTGTTATAGAGAAAAACCAAATGAGCAAAAATTTAGCGGAGAAGCAAGGCAAGAAGCTGATGAAAATAATAAAGCAGCTAGGGTATGGATTAACGGCTTAGAAGCTTTAACTAAAAAGATTCATGTAAATGCAATTATTGATCTTTCCGCAACCCCGTATTTTTTGAGCGGTTCAGGTTATCAAGAGGGCACAATGTTCCCTTGGGTTGTTTACGATTTTTCCCTTTTAGATGCATTGGAGTGCGGCGTGGTTAAAATACCTCGACTTCCAACTGAATCCGACACAATCTCAATTGATGATGTGCCGGAATTCCGCAATCTTTGGTTATATGTCCGTGATGATTTACCCAAGAAAGGGCTAAAAACTGGCGGGAAAGATTATTTATCTGTGAATATTTTGCCAACAAAACTCCAAGAGGCCATGGAATCTCTTTACGGAAATTATGAAAAGAAATATTACCAGCCATATTTTGATAGTAAAAAACAAAATCCGGATGTTATGCCGCCCGTGATGATTATTGTCTGCAATAATACCTCTGTTTCAGAATTGGTTTATCGCTGGATAGCGGGATATGAACACGAAACTCCGAGCGGAAAGATTAAAATTGAAAAAGGTAATTTGGAAATCTTCCGTAACGAAGACGGCGTCCGTTTTTATGACCGTCCCAATACGCTTCTTATTGATAGCGCGGCATTGGAAAGTGGAGAAAAAATTAATGACGAATTTAAAAAAGTTTTTGCCAAAGAAATAGGAGATTTTCATAAAGAATATAAACGCCGTTTTCCTGGCCGTGATGAGCCAACCGACGAAGAAGTTCTAAGAGAGGTGATGAATACTGTCGGCAAGCCCGGGAAACTTGGTGAAAATATCAAATGCGTTGTGTCCGTTTCTATGCTTACCGAAGGATGGGATGTAAATACAGTTACTCATGTCCTTGGAGTGCGGGCTTTTTCTACCCAACTCCTATGCGAACAGGTTGTTGGTCGTGCCTTACGTCGTGTTGACTACAATGTTAATAATGATGGGTTTCTTTCAGAGGAATATGCAGAAGTTTATGGTGTGCCATTTAATTTCTTAAAAGTAGCCGGTGTTACTCCACCTAAACCCCCGAAGGTAATTCACAGGGTCCGCGCCTTGCCGGAACGCGAAGAACAATATGAAATTACTTTTCCACGCGTGGAAGGTTATCGTTACGAAATGGATGAGGTTAAACTATTGGCGAAATTTACCGAAGAATCAAAAATAATCATTGAAAATGAGCCTACTGAAGTTAAGCTCGGCGGTTTTATTGGCGAAGAGGAAACAGAAACTTTGGAAAAAATCAAAGAACGTCGCGATGGCGAAGTAATTATGCGGCTTACCCAAGCACTTCTTAAGCGTTATTACACTGATGCGGAGGGAAATGAGAAATATTGGTTAACCCCTCAACTCAGAAAAATCGCAGAAGAATATGTTAAAAATTATGTTGTCTTAAAAGATCGAATGGTAATTGGATATCTTTCAGTGGGTGATTATTTTTTCAGCGCCTTAACTAAAATACAACAAGCGATAATCATTGAAAATTTGGAACGCCAAAAAGACAAAAAGATTCTGCCGATTCTTGCGCCCTACGATACACTTGGCTCAACTAGATACGTTGATTTTCTCACCACTAAAAATGTTAGAGAAACTATAAAAAGTCATGTTAATTATGTTGTTGCTGATACAGAAGAATGGGAGCAGGGTGTCGCTAAAAAACTTGAGCAAATGCCGGAAGTTCTTACGTATGTTAAAAATCAAAACTTTGGATTCTATATTCCGTATGAACATCAAGGTATGTCCCATCAATATGTGCCGGATTTCATTGCTATAATTGACATGCCTAATAAAACGAAACTCAATTTAGTAATTGAGGTTACCGGAAGAAAGGATGACAAAAAGGCGATGAAAGTAAAAACTGCGCGTGAATTTTGGGTTCCGGCAGTAAATAACGCAGAAAAATTTGGCGAGTGGGCTGTTATTGAAATTCAAGATATTCACGAAACACAAAATTTAATCCGTGCCGGGGTTAGCAAGGGTTTCGATAATTTGATATCCGAAACTTTATTTAAGAAAAAATAATCATGCTAAGGAAAAAAATTCAACAACCTACTACGGCGGCACCGGTAAAAAGCTACAAGCACAAGGAAAAACGCGCGCACATTCCCACCCAAGAGGAATCAATTAAGCTATCTCCGCGCGAAAAACAACCGATTAAAAAGAAATATGACTATGATCCATCGCTTGATCCCCAATTGGTATGGGCCGGTAAAAAAGAGGCGGGCGCGGAGTTCGCAGTTTCCACGGTACCGATTTATGTGCAGGAAAATATTGCGCCGGAAGGAATTATCGCGCGTCTTAAAGCAGGCGTTAGCGAAAGTGCTCAAATGATGCTTTTTGGCGAAACTGCAGAGATGCAAGCATCTAAAACCGTTGAGTTCTACAAGCACGAAGATAACTGGCGAAATCGTATGATTCTCGGTGACTCCTTGCTTGTAATGAATGGTTTGCTTGAAAAAGAAAGAATGCGCGGGAAAATTCAGACAATTTATATTGATCCTCCTTATGGAATTAAATTTGGTTCAAATTGGCAAGTTTCTACTCGAAAAAAGGAGGTGAAGGATAATAAAATTGATGATCTTGTACGTCAACCTGAGCAGATAAAGGCTTTCCGTGATACATGGGAACTTGGTATTCACTCATATCTCTCCTATCTTCGTGATCGCTTAATTACTGCAAGGGAACTTCTTACAGAAAGTGGGTCCTGTTTTGTGCAGATTAATGATGAAAATGTGCATTTCGTGGGTTCCTTAATGGACGAAGTTTTTGGTGGAGAGAACGTTGTGGCTACAATTACCTTTAAAAAGAAAAATATGCCGCTTGGGAGTAAACTTCTAGAACAGATGAATGATTTCATTATTTGGTATGCAAAAGATAAAGAAAAAATAAAATTCCGAAGGTTATTCACCAATATGAATATCGAAGGTGATGCTCATTGGAATTTTGTAGAGTTTCCTGATGGTAGAAATCAGAAATTGTCCACTCCAGAAATAAATAACCATACGCTTATTCCAAAAGAGGCAGAAATATTTAGATTTGGAGCAATGTTTTCGGCGGGGGTAAATGACTCCGGCTTCTATGATATTGATGTCGATGGAGATACATACCATTACCCTCCCGGTAAGGGCTGGAAAACCCCGATAGAATCAATGAAAAAACTCATTAAAATGAAGCGTGTTATTCCATGGGAAAAAGGTAAAACGCTTGGTTATAAAATTAAATTATCTGACTATCCTGTAACCCCCATAGATACTGTTTGGGATGACACCGCTCTTCTTTCTGATAAAATTTATGTTGTACAGACATCACTCGTGGCTATACAAAAATGCCTCTTAATGACTACTGACCCTGGCGACATTGTTCTTGATCCGACATGTGGTGCGGGAACGACAGCGTCTGTCGCTGAACAATGGGGTCGTCGCTGGATTACAATTGATACTTCTCGTGTTGCTTTGGCACTTGCCCGCACACGTCTTATGACCGCACGATTTCCGTATTATAAACTTAATGAAAATGGCGATGATGCAAAAATGAATGTCGCTGCGGGTTTTCAATATAGGACAGTACCGCATATCACGCTTAAATCACTTGCTAACGATGAGGAGCCCGGGCAAGAGATACTTTATGATCAGCCAACAGAAGATAAAAATATCGTTAGAGTTGCCGGTCCGTTTACTGTAGAGTCACTTTCTCCTCATAGGGTTTCAGATGCGCAGGAAATGATTTCATCAGAAAGATTCGTGGAAACTGTAGTGGCCAATCTTTTAAAGGCGGGGGTCCAAACCGGCCAAAAAGGTGCGCGGGTAGAGTTTGTAAATTTAGATATCCTTCCAAGCGGCCCTGAAATTCAAGCAGTTGGTGAATATAAAACCGATCACACATTTAAGAAAGCAGCTGTTGCCATTGGTCCGGAATTTGGCAGTGTAGATGACGATTTTATTCGAGATGCGGTTCGTGTTGCCAAAAAGTTTGCTGATCTTTTGGTAGTAACGGCCACCTCTTTTGATGCCTCTGCTTTTTCAATACCCACAGAATTTGAAGGGATTCCGGTTATGAAAGTAAAAATCAACCCGGATCTTTCAATGGGCGATCTCTTAAAGAAAACCGGTTCAGGAAATCTTTTCCTCGCATTCGGTGAACCCGACATGAAAGTAAAGCAAACAAAAATAGGAGTGACAGTAGAAATTACTGGTGTTGATGTTTACGATCCGGTAAAGAGCGAAATTCGCTCAAGCGGCTCTGGCGATCCGGAACACGAAATAGCCGCGTGGTTTATAGATACTAACTATAGCGGAGAAGCGTTTTTTGTGACTCATGCGTATTTTCTCGGAGTTGATAAGCCCTACGAAAAATTAAAGAAAGCCCTGAAAGCCGACATTAAAGAAGAGGCATGGGAAGAGTTATGTTCAACTATCTCACGCCCATTCCCCAAGCCAAAAACAGGCAAAATTGCAGTCAAGGTTATCAACCACTATGGAGATGAAGTGATGAAGATTCTTGAAATTAAATGATTTTAAAAGACCCATGGCACCCAAAAAAATGATTGTGAATGTGCCGCTTATTGTTGATGGCCCGGTGTATGCAAATGGACCAGTTTTTGTCATGGGAGTAGATATCAAGAAGGCCATTGAGGATCTGGATAATAAGTTATTGAAACTCAAAGAAGAAGACCTAAGGGTTATTAAGGACAACCTGGATAGACTTCTAAAAGAGTTCCCAGTCGGTGGACAGACTAAGTCTCAATTAGAGAAATTGCGTGAGTTACTCGAAGCGGGCAAGAATGTTACAGAAATCATAAACTTTATTAAGCAAACGTGGATCGAGCTCGGCCCTATTATTACTGATGTGTTACTTGGAAAGTGACATTTAAGTGACAGTTGCGTATGTTTGTCCTGCTAAAAACCGCCTATCGGCGGTTTTTGAGTTTCTCGTCTCCTAATTTTTTCTTTTCTTCCCGAATTATTGTTTTTGAAACTTTATCGCGATGGCGGTTGTAAGATTTTCTTTCCGGCGGATAACTGCATATCAAGTGTGGGTTTTCTTTTTTCAAAAATATGTACTCATACGGCTTTCCGGCATCTGTCGTTACGATCCGTGCTTTAAGTTCTCCTTGCCGAACTAATTTTCGGGCAGTTTGCGGGTGAATCTTGAACTTATCTTTCAATTCCCACGATTTATAATAGCTATCGTGATCGTGGCATACGAACGTGGGTATGACGCCATCTTTAACCGCTTTGGTGCAGTTTAGGCATTTTTGTCCCCATTTATCGTACCAGCCCGTCGCGGCATCGATTATACACCCGCAAACAAGGCAGCTATACTGGCCGTCTACTGGAAATCCGTCCGGCTCTTTTTTAAGCCGACGTTTCAGCTTTACCTCTCTCAGCGAGATTTGATACAGCAGATCAAAGAAATTCACCAAATTATGCGCCGCCTCGCTTGCCTCCGTCTGGTTCAATTCCTTGCCACTTTCCTTTTCAAATATTTCCTTAAATTCGTCAATTGATTTTTGAGACAAAATCATATAAAATTCGTAGCATACTTTAGAATTCGCGCCAATGGTGCGTATTAGAATATGAAGAAAATGTTCGCCATTAAATCTCGGGGGCTTTATGCGATAAAAGATACAAAGCCTTTCAAAGTAAGTCGATCCGGAATCGAGCTTTTTGTTGAGTGCCCATGTTGTTTCTATTTAAACAATCGCCTTGGTATTCGTCGTCCGTCCGGACCACCTTTTACTATTAATAAAACCGTCGATACTCTACTCAAAAAAGAATTCGATTTTCATCGCTCTAAAAAATCTCAGCATCCGTTAATGAAAGAATATGGGATTGACGCCGTACCGTTCCATCACGAAAAGATCGATGAGTGGAGAGAAAATTTTAAGGGTGTTCAATACCTGCATGAGCCAACCAACCTATTAATAGCAGGGGCGGTTGATGACATCTGGGAAAATAAAAAAGGTGAGTTGATCGTAGTTGATTATAAAGCAACTTCGAAGGATAGCGAGGTCGGAATCGACGCCGATTGGCAGATGGGATATAAGCGGCAATTGGAAATATATAAATGGCTCCTTAAGAGGTTGGGTTTTAAAGTTTCTGACACCGGCTATTTTGTATACTGTAACGGTCGCTCAGATAAAGAAGCATTCGATGGTAAGGTAGAATTTGATGTAACAATTATCCCATATAGGGGTGACGATTCTTGGATTGAAGGGACGCTTTTCAAACTTAGAGATTGCTTACAAAGCCCAAAAACTCCAAAACTTACTGATGATTGTGAATTTTGCGGATATGCTAAGGCCCGCTCTCTTATAAAATAAGAGTTGATCAAAAACCATGGGTATTTGGATATTTGTTATCATAGGCATTATTGTTCTCATTTGGTTTAAACTGAAACTACCCTTTTTAATTGGCAGAATGGGCGAAAAATTCGTGAGTAGAAAATTGTTGGAACTTGACCAAACACGTTATCGAATTTTGAATGATCTTCTTTTGCCTTCTCAAGGTAATTCCGTTACAACCCAGATTGATCATGTAATTGTCTCAAATTTCGGAATATTTTGTATAGAAACCAAAGCGTATAAGGGGTGGATATTTGGTAACGCCAATCAAGATCAATGGACGCAAGTAATTTTCAAATTCAAAAAACGCTTTTATAATCCGCTTCGCCAGAATTATGCCCACATAAAAGCAGTTGAGGAATTGGTCAATCCAATCTTTCCTAACGCACGCGTTTATGGATTCGTCGCATTCCCACATGCAGATAAGCTCAAAATTTCCGGCACTGATTCGGTCGGTCACGCACGCGATGTTGTAGCAAAAATTTCTTCTCTGCAAATCCCCATTATTTCCGACGCCGAGCGAGACAAAATTTACGAATTACTTACAAACGCGGACATAAAAGATAAAGCACAAAGAAAGGAACATAATAGAAATGTGCGAGCTTTGAAGAAATGATGATAAAATATTTAAATCGAATATTTGTCCACTTCTTAGGTTATGGTCTGTATTTTTTCAAAATGGATGACACGGGATATGCAGCACTTAATATTTTAAGAAAAATTACATTTCTAGAAAGCAAGGCGGTTTCTAAACCAATTCCTTTAGAAAAACAGGTATTCTTCGTTTTTGCCAACAGAATGATAATTGATGCGGAGAGCGCGCGATTATTAGCCCATAAGGGTTATTACGGAGCCGGATATTGTATAACGGCCATTATGCTGCGGAATATAGCTATGTATGCTTCACTTTTAGCCGATAAGGCTCGTATAAATGATTTTTGGAACGAGGAAAAAAATACGTACCAGGATGATCCTAGTTTTGTTTCTTCATTCAAAGAAAGCGCTATTAGAAATTTAGCGAAAAGAAAATTTGGTGAAGATGCATTCAATAGTAGCGAGTTAGAAAAACTGCTTCATGGATCTTGCTATGCGATAAGAAAATATTATTCAAAAAAGGGAATAAATTCTGAAGGCAAATCGGAACCAGTATTGACACTAGGTAAATTTAAAGAAAGAAGCAAGGAAGCCGGTATTAAAAGCATTGCGGGAGCCATAACATTAGATTTTCTCGGTCTGTTTTTCACAGAATATAAAGAAAGTGGTCAAACGAATTATGATGATTGGTACACGCATTATCTGAAAATTATTAAACTTGTGCAAATCGAAACTATTCGTCTTGAAAAGCAATACGAAAAAATCTCAAGAAAAATTCAATAACGAAAATGTCCAAATGAACCGTAATCTGCTCGTACGAGACACACGACACTACCCTTAAGGACTGTCTCAAGTTGTCTCAAATAGCTTAAAATAGCCCTGACCGAGACGGGTCAAGGGGGTATTGAAAGGAGAGTCAAAAAGGCCCTAAGATACCTTATAGTCTGGGGTTCCAGACCGAAGTGGCCAGCAGTCTAGTTTAGTATCGAAGGAAGACCTAAGGTCGTCGAAACTAGATCATCTCCGTACCACCCACGTCATACCGGCTGAGCGCCATATTCAGAGGAGAAAAGTCGCCTAAAATATGAAGCAGTTCTTCTTATCGTTTGAGACATAATAAATCCCCCCACCTTCTCGCGGGGTATTGGACCCCGCGAGAAGGATTTGAAGACGCCCTTCATCCCTGCGGCAAGACCGCAGGGTATTCGGGAAGGTGGGGGGGATAAAGATACGCAATTACATGAATTATTCTCGGGTCATACAAGAAATTTTCAGTCAATTCAAGGGTCCAAAATTTTCCGTCAAATTATGGAACGGTAAGGAATATTTTTATGGGACAGGATCTTCCATTACTTTCACGTTGGTTATCGAGGACGAGAAAACAGCGCAACGGCTGCTAGCACAAGGCGCCCTTGGTTTCGGGGAGGCTTACATGGAAGGTCGACTCAAAGTTGAGGGCAATTTGGAAGCTTATCTTCGGCTTCGACATCAGTTTAAGCATGTCCGTCGTTCTCTACGGCTGATGTGGGCCACTTTTTTTGCTAGCAGAAGCGTGCCTCGAGAT
>Ga0209542_10010667_pt1 | contig 16518 bp, 20 predicted proteins | sample RifCSPhighO2_01_FD_184028 | JGI IMG/M metagenome (GOLD analysis project Ga0209542, IMG submission 184028) | Soil microbial communities from Rifle, Colorado - Rifle CSP2_plank highO2_0.1 (SPAdes) (version 2) | ecosystem: Environmental > Terrestrial > Deep subsurface > Rock core/Sediment ...
GATTGACCACGGCAATGGCTTACAATCCCGTTATGCCCATATGAAAGAAGTCCGGGTCATTGAGGGCGAACAGCTCACTAAAGACCAGGTCTTGGGTACGGTCGGTATGACCGGCTGGACCACTGGCCCCCATCTTCACCTCGAGATCTACCAAAACGGCCGGGCGATCGACCCTGCCACAATTTTGCCGGCTTTTGCCTCGCCTGACTACCGTATCGCCCAGGGAAAATAACTCATCCATTGCTTTTTAGAAAATCACTTTGATGCCGACGGCATCCTGGTTAGCACTCCACAGCGAAATCCCCAAGATTGCCAGGCCAAGCAAAAACAGCGCCACCGACGCCAAAATCCCTAAAATATACTGCTGATATTTGACAAGCTTTAGCATTAACGACATTATATTACATATGACCAAAAAAACTCTTTCTTGGTTAACCATAATAATAATTGTCGTGTTGGCCTTGGCCGGCACGGTTAAACCGGCAAATGCCGGTTGGTACGTTAACAGTTTGGGCTGGCTGGTATACGAGGCTGACAGCAATGTTTTAGGTGACGAAGATGAAGCCAAAAAAGAGGAAACAAAAGAAACCAGAACCGAAAACCAGGAACAAAACCAAGAGCCAAAAAGAGAGGTCGAATATTTTGACGCCGCTCGTAACGCCTGGGTCAAAATCAAGACAGAACCCGGTAAAACCAAAACTGAAATTAAGTCTTTAACCGGCGAGGAAGTAAAAACAGAAACCGAAAGAGAGCGTTTTCGGCTCAAGCTCAAGTCCGAAACAGGCATCTTAAAACTCGAGGCGGAAACCGAAGACGGGGAAAGAACCGAGCTGGGTGAAGATGACGCAATCGAAATCGAGGATCGGCATGACGATAAAATTAGGGTCGCCACCGGCAGTAGTGACCGGGAAATGACCTTTAGCCGTAACCGGGTCCGGGCCAGGACCAATTTCCTCCTATCCGTGGATCTTAATACCAACGAATTAATCGTCACCACGCCCAACGGCGTCAAACGGGTCACGGTTTTACCGGATCAGGCGATTGCCAATTTGCTAGCCAATGACGTAATCGACCGGTTGGAACCGGAAAACGAGACGGAACTGGAGTTAACCGAAGAAGACGGCGTGCCGACTTATGAAGTCGCCGGCGAATCGGACCAAAAACTTTTGGGCCTGCTGTCCGTAAAAATTAAGTCCAGGGTCAAAGTTTCAGCGGAAACCGGCGAGGTGGTTCGTACTGAAAAAGCGATCTTGGCTCGTCTGATCGACTTATTCTCGTTTTAAAGCCGGACGTCGCCGTAAACATTGACCGTCCGCTGTAACAATTCCTTGAGTTGTTTCATCTCTTTCTCGAGAATATTGACGGTTTTATCGACCTTAAACATCGGGCCATGGCCGGGAACAATATAGTCGGCCAATTCCCAAACTTTGGCCCGGTTACGAATATGGCTTTTGGGTTGCTTGGAAAAAGCAATCCATTCCCTGGCTGTTTTCCAATCATACTCGTACTCAAACAAATCGCCGGTGATCGCTACCAAGCCTTTGGCGGTTTTAACCAACACCCCGATACTCCGTTCGTCATGTCCAGTCATGGCCGTCACGGTCACGTTGTCATCGATCTTGAAATTCTTCTGGAAAAAACTGGCAATATCCCCGTTATAAATATCAAAACCGACAATCAACACCGCTTTTGAAAACAAGTTGTTATTGCTAATATGGTCGGCGTCGCCGTGGGTACAGATGACATAGTCAATTTTTTCCGGAGTTAAACCGTTAGCTTTGAGTTTTTTTAGAATCACCTGTTTATCTTTGGGCAATCCGGTATCCACCACGATATTCTGGCTCGACTTAATCAAGCTAATTGTCCCGTCGGCTTTTTGCGCCTTAAGCCGTTTTTGCCAGACGGCATAGCCCGGTTGCAACACAATCACTTCGGCCGGTTTAATCATATGGGCGTATTTTACCACCGAGGCTACTTTCTCGCCTGAAACAGGAAAACATGAAACAGCAACCCTGTTTCTATCAGTTGTTTAAACCCGGCCTGACGAATATATCCGGGTAACTTACCGGTAAAGTGGTCGCCGACCGGCTCGAGCCGGATCTGCCACCAGTAAAGCCACCTCAGCCAACGGCTGATTTGGCCAAACTCCACCAAGTATAACTGCCCGCCCGGTTTTAACACCCGTCTCATTTCCTGAAGCGCCAATAATTTATATTTAGTCGGCAAGTGATGCACCATCAGGCTCGACCAAGCCACGTCGAATGAATTGGAGGTAAACGGCAGGGCTTCCGCCAAACTCGCCCGGAATTTAACCGCCAAACCGCGTTTTTTGGATTTATTTTTAGCAATCGCCAAAACTTTGGGGTCGCCGTCAACGCCGGTTAAGTTCAACCGGTCAAAATGGGTGGCCAAATAAACCAGGTCGTCGCCAGTGCCGCAACCAACGTCTAAAACCCGGCTCCCGGTTTTAATGTTAATCAGCGGCCAAAGCCGCTGTTGCAGCCGGTTTCGGATACCTAAAACCCTCACCAAATCATATAGAGGCGTCAATTGGTCAAATAAAAACGCAAATTTATATTGATAATCAGTTTTAGGCATTTATTTTTTCAGTTCCTGCCCCAGCCACTCGGCTATCCCTGAAGATGATTTCGAAACTAAAACAGAAACTAAATTCGGCGTGTCGTAACTATGCAGTCGCTTGACCTCTTGCTCAACTTGTTCAAATAACTCCTCTTTAGAATCCATTACCAACAAAATCTCGCTGGAGTGGTCGATCTTTCCCTGCCAGAGAAAATCCGAGTTAACCGGCGTCTTTTTGACACAAACCACCAGGCGTTTTTCTAACAAGGCTTTGGCAATTTTGTCCGCTTCTTCCTGATTGGCACAAGTCAAAAACAACAAATTTGGTGTCATAATGGCTATTATAACTTTTTTTGCCGCGGCAGTTGCCAATCAAGAAACGGTTTATTACTGGTCGAGTTAAACAAATCGATTGCCTGCCTAATAATTGCCGAATTTTTAACTTGTAAATATTTCACTCCGGCTTTTTCCAGTCTTTGTTTGGCTTCCTGGCTATATTCCGGGTCTTGCGCGGCATAAACAATGGTTTTAATGTCGGCTTTTAGAATAATCGAGGTACAGTCGGCCACGTTTTCATCCCGGGTAGAACAGGGTTCGAGCGTCGTATAAAGAACTACGTCTTCATCTAAAATAATTCCCTGTTTCTGCGCTTTCTGAATCACTAGGTCTTCGGCATGGCAAATACTGTCGTCGGCGCTGGGCGAGCCGGCAAAAATTCGACCATCTTTAACTAAACAGGCGGCAACCACCCCCTCTTGATCTTTAGACGTTTTGGCAATCTCAAATAAATACTCAAAAATTTCCTGATCCGTCATTACCCAGATTATAAACCATAAAGTATAAAGCGACGCTTTATACTTTATGGTTGAAGTTTTTTATTTAAACAGCTGTTTAATTTTGCCGGGAGAAGGTACAAAAATAAACTTGAGCCCTTTTCTCATTAAACTAAAATGGCCTTTTTTAACTAAATTAAGAATGTCTGTTCTGGCAGTCTGATAAGCAACTCGATGTTTGGACTGGTGAGTTAAAATATCAATTGTAGTACTTGGGTTCATATAGCAATACTGTAATAAACTTATCTGTCTCTGATTAAATCCTGTCAATCGAGTTGACAGGTTCTCAATATTTTTTTCGTTTTGAATTTTATTTTTATAATGCTCAGTAAAATCCTTGATCGATAAAACAATTGCTTTTAATTTATAAAACAGAAAATATGTCATGTCATCATCGTCGGTTTCGGTAAATAAAAAGGAATCATCGTATTGCTTTTTTGATTTTTTGATTATTCTTGAAACAGATAAATATTGAAACACCCAATAATTATTTTTTAATAAATACCAATAGAATATTGCCCTGGCTGTTCTGCCGTTTCCGTCAACAAATGGATGTAAATATGCCAACCAGAAATGAAGAATACTAGCCTTAATGACCGGGTGGACATAGCCATCGTCCGTTTCTTTTTGGTTGGCGTATTCAACCAATCTTTCAAGTTCCTGCAAGACCACTGACTGTTTCGGCGGGGTAAAAACTACCTCTCCTGTTAGTCTGTTAACCACACCAATATTATCCTTGTCCGTTCTTAACCTGGCTTCGTCGTTTTTATCTTCAAGAGTGTCGGCAGTTATATTTTTTTGTATATCTTGCAGCATATTTAAACTTAAAGGGAAGTCTTTCCAATCCAATAACCTCTGCATCACCTGGTAATTATTAATAATCATCTGTTCGTCTTTATTTCTGGCTTTTCTTTTTGAAAGCAGCATTTTTTTAGCCACTTTTCTTGAAGTATTGGCGCCCTCAATCTGGCTTGAAGCAATCGCCTCTTCAGTTAAGCCACTGATAATTAATTTATTCTTCTGAATTTCTGTCGGTTTTTCAACATCTGAACCAAGAAACCCACTGGTATTGGAATCAATAAAACTAAGGCGTTTATACATTGTTTTGGTAATAATATATGTAAAACTGTCGTTGGCTGTTGATTTAACCGGAGTTCTTTCTCTGTTAGAAAAACGATTAAATTTTAAATACGCCCAGGCTGTTTCAGGGATAAAATCTTTAGGTATTTGATAATGCTTAAAAGTATTCCAATCTACATATTTCTTCTCGGCCTGTTTAATCAAGTCATTCAGGGCTTCCGATTTAAAAGCTTTTTGTAAAAAGTCTGGTTGGAGTCTTTTTCTCCAATCTGGTGGATGGGAAAACATATTACTAATTGTCTACTAATTTCTACTAATTTAGTAATTAGTATATCACCTTAATTACTAATTGTCTACTAATTTCTACTAATTTAGTAATTAGATACCAAAAACCCCGGCTTCTGCCGGGGTTTAGAATTTCTATTTAATCACCCCTCAACCCATTCGACTGCGCTCAGGGTGACGAATACGTTACATTCCCATACCGCCCATGCCGCCGGGCATACTACCACCGGGCATGGCGTCTTTTTCTTTTTCCGGTAAATCGCAAATCAAACACTCGGTCGTTAAGATCATGCCGGCAACCGAGGCGGCATTTTGCAACGCCGTCCGGGTCACTTTGGCCGGATCTAAAATCCCTTGTTTGAGCATCGAGCCAAACTCCATCGTCAGGGCGTTAAAACCAAAGTCGGCCGTGCCGGCTTCGACTTTTTTGACCACCCAACCGGCTTCAGCGCCGGAGTTTTCCGCCAACAGTCTGACCGGCTGAGTCAGGGCAAAACGTAAAATCTCGACGCCGATAGTTTCATCTTCGTTGTCGGTTTTGACACTGTTTAAAGCCTTGGCCGCCCGCAGCAAAGTGACGCCGCCGCCGGGGACAATGCCCTCTTCGACCGCCGCTTTGGTGGCTCCAACCGCGTCCTTGACCCGTTCCTGAGTCTCTTTGAGCTCGATCTCGGTCGCGGCGCCGACGTTAATCACCGCCACGCCCCCGGCCAATTTGGCTAATCTTTCCTGCAGTTTCTCTTTGTCAAAATCCGAGTCGGTGACTTCAATCTCTTTTTTGAGCGATAAAATTCTGCCCTGGATGGCGGTTTTATTGCCTTTGCCGCCGATGATCCGGCAGTTATCCTTGTTCGCCCAGACTTTTTCCGCCCGGCCGCAGTCTTCAACGGTCACCGAGTCCAGTTTTCGACCGGTATCTTCGGAAATGAGCGTGCCGCCGGTTAAAATGGCAATATCCTGGAGCATCGCCTTACGCCGGTCGCCAAAGCCCGGGGCTTTAACCGCCAGCAAATTGAAAGCGCCGCGCAGCTTGTTAACCACTAAGGTCGCTAAAGCTTCGCCGTCGATTTCGTCGGCAATAATAACGATGTTTTTGGTAACTTTGACCGCACCCTCTAAAAACGGCAAGAGATCGGCGATGGCCGAGATTTTCTGTTCGGTAATCAAAATCACCGGATTCTCGATCTCCGACTCCATTTTATCCGGGTTGGTGACAAAGTAGGCGGAGACAAAGCCGTTGTCAAACTCCATCCCTTCTTTGTGATCGATCGACATCTCAAAACCCTTGGATTCCTCGACTTCGACGACGCCGTCGCGGCCAACCAGTTTTAGGGCCTCGGCAATTTTGTCGCCGACTTTAGCATCCGAAGCGGAAATGGTCGCTACTTGAGCGATTTCCTCGTCAGTCTTCAATGGCTTGCTCATTCTTTTAATCTCGGCGACTACCGCTTCAACGCCCTTATCGATACCTTTTTTCACCAGCATCGGATTAGCCCCGGCAGTAATGTTTTTCAAACCTTTACTAACGATCGCCTGAGCTAATAGTGTCGAAGTGGTCGTCCCGTCGCCGGCGACGTCGTTGGTCTTTGAGGCCGCTTCTTTAATCAGCTGAGCACCCATGTTCTCAAACGGGTCCTCGAGTTCGATTTCTTTGGCGACAGTGACGCCGTCATGGACAATGTTCGGCGCGCCCCACTTTTTGTCCAAAGCCACATTCCGGCCTTTGGGGCCGAGTGTCGTCACTACCGCTTTGGCCAAAATATTAATCCCGCGCAAGAGTTTTTGCCGGGCTTCTTCAGAAAAAATTAATTGTTTTGCCATGTAATACTCCTTTTATTTGACGATCGCCAGAACGTCTTTAAATTCAATAAATAAAACTTCGTCTTTGTCGGTGATGCCCAATTTCACTTCGTTGCCGCCCCATTTTTTATAGATAATTGTATCGCCAACTTTGCAAGGGGAGGGGCGTTTTGTGCCGGAGTCGGTGATTTCGTCAGCCCCAACCGCCACCACTTTGGCCTGTTGCGGTTTCTCGTCGTGAGAATCAGGCAAATAAATACCGGCCGCGGTTTTCTTTTGCGCCGCTACCGGTTCGACTAACAAATATCCAGCGGCTGGCTGGAGTTTTTTCTTAAGATCTTTGAGATCCGCCATAGTTAAATCCTCCTAATTTTTACTTATCACTCAATGCTTGTAAGTGCTAGTTTAAAAAACTAAAGGCTTTTTGTCAAGGGTTAAATTAATCGCTTAATGAAATCGCCGGTAAAATAAGCCGCGGCGGCGGCCACGGTGCCGACCAACAACATTTCCAGTCCGGCAACAAACCAGGGCTTTTTGGTAATCAAGGAGCGCAAACTGCCGACCAGAAATAAAGTTAACCCGGTCACCATAATTGAAACGTTAAAAGCATCGGGAATACCGAAAATATAAGGCAGAAGCGGGTTCAATCCTGCCAGGGCAAAAGAGATAAACGTGGCGACGCCGTTTTTGACCGGATGCTCGGATTTTTCCGTCGGCAAACCCAGTTCTTCAGTCATCATCGTATCCACCCAAACTTTTTTATTGCCGGTAATCACCTCCACTACCCGCTGCAGTTCTTTGCCTTTAAAACCCTTGCGCTGATAAATTGCCTCGATTTCTTTTCTTTCCAAATCCGGAGCATGCACCGTTTCCCAACCTTCCAGGCGCCGCTCCCGGCGGATATAGTCCACTTCCGATTTGATACCTAGATAATTGCCTAGGCCCATGGCCAAACCGTCGGCTAGCAGATTGGCAAAGCCCAAAATCAAAACTGTCGACAAAGGCAAATTCGCCCCGGCGACTCCGGCGACGACCGCAAACGTGGTCACGATCCCGTCATTGGCCCCAAAGACCGCGTCGCGAATATACGTCCCGCCAAAGCTGGCGTGATATTGTTCGTACGCTTTACCCTTAATTTGTGTGTCTAACTTTTGGTTCATAAAGTAATTTTTTCTTTTAAATAACAAGCGGCGGAAAACTTTTTGACAAAACCGATGCGCTGATAAAATTCGTGCGGATAAGTTCCATCTTCTGTCGCCAAACAATGATCGTGATTGCCTCTTTTTTTAGACAATCCCACACAGTAAAGCGTAGCTAGTTTACCAAAGCCTTGACCCCTAACTTTCTTTAAAGAACCCACATTGGAGATATATCCAATCTGCTTAAAATTAACTAGAGTTGACACACCCACCGGTTCGTCACCGGAATAAACCGTAAAATATTCAATTCTGTTAGTTTTCTGGTGCCGATGCCAAACTTTTTCGGCTACCTTCAAATAATCGCCCAACTCCCCGTAAGGATTTTGCGGGTCGTTTTTTTGGAAGCAGGCATCAAAGGTTTTTAGAAAAATATTTAACTCTCTCTCTGTGGAAACTTTCTTAACCTGCCCGAACCGGTCAGTGTTAATTTCCACCCCGGGGTGGAATAACCAGCAATCTTCAAAGTAGTGCCTGTAGTTATTTTTTATTAAAAATTCAACCAAGGGCTTCAAAGAATCTCTGTTTTCAAAATAAACCGCCGAAGGACGGTCAAGTTTTTTTAGAGTCGCTTCGATTAAGTCTAACTGGCCCTTGGTTAATAATTTGTTTACCAAGGCCTGATTCCAAAAGCCTGATTTATCTCCCTCACAATAGCCAACACGACTAAAGCCCAAGTCGATTAATTTATCAAACATAATGGTATGTTGAAGCTCTTGGTAGTCCCGGAGAAATTGGGAATTATCCATGTTTAGATTTTAGCACCTTGGTGGTCGAGACTTTAGGGTTGTGGGGCAAAACCACGACGACACGGCCGCCGAAGCGTTTCATAATCAGGCGCTTGGAAGATAAATTAGGAGTCGAGGCGGATACCGCCAGAATATCCGGACGGAGTTTTTTTATTAATGCCGCACGGTCGCGGTCGGTGGCAAACTTTTCCGGCAAGCTAAAAACTTGGTCGGCAATCTTTAATTGGCACAATTGCCGCAGGCGCATAGCCAGTGGGTTAACCGGTCGGCCAGAACCCTTAAGAACCCTCACGCGGGCATCGGTTTCGACGCCAACCAATAAACGGCCGCCCAGGTTTTTAGCGGCGCGCAAAAATTTTTTGTGCTCGGAGTGGAGAATGTCAAAGACACCGGTAACGAGAATTGTCCGCGTCCGCCGCGAGTAGGCATCAAGGACAATCTTGCCCGTCGGGCGGGGGTGGAAAAAGGCATAGTGGCGGCCGACCCGCTCGCGGGTTATTTTGGGTTTCATGTACCGGTACTGGAACTTAAAGGCTAAATTTTCCAGTTGGGTAAGAAATTTTTGTACCATAAATTGGCCGCGATGAATTTTTGATAAGTTTGATCACGCTCAAACACCGGCTGAGCTTGACAGATCTCATGGGCAATATACAGATTGCGCCGTTTAATTGCCAGCGTCGTTTCGTCAAGCCAGAGATTTAAACACAGTCGGTTATTAATTTTTCTACCCCGTCTCAACCAAGGCAATAATAAAGCCATCGCCAAAGCCCGGACCAGCCACAGCCGGTTTTTGGTGGTAATTATCATCAAATCAATGTCATCATCTTGATCCGAATTATTCATCGCCAAAGCCCCGGTCACGGCCACCAGTTTTACCGAAGGAATAAAGCTTAAAATTTTTGCCGCCCGGTAGGCAATCGGCCACTTTAAATGACTAAAGTGCTGGCGCTGACGACGGAGGGAAATTATCTTGGATCGGCCGGGAAGGTGGTAAAAACGATTTGTTTTTATCCAATAAGGAGACACCTTCGCTGGCGCAAAGGAGTCTCCTTGGATTAGCCAGCGCTGCAGTTCATCAGCTTTAAGTGGGTAGTCAAAAATATCCGCGTAGGCGATAGTTTTGAACATTATTGGGAAGCGACTAAACCGTACTGGGACAGAACTTGGGTAACGCCGGCAATTAAGGGTTCTAAAATTTGCTTTTCTTCCTGGTCATTAAGGTAGGCATTAATCGCGTCCTGATAATACTTGATTATCCTATCGTTAAGACCGTTGTCGAACGTCCGACCGGCCATCGGCCAAGACCGGGATGACAAGGCCTGGGTCATGATTGCCCCGCTATAGGGGTCGGCTTGTAATTGGGTGGACATTTCCTGCTTTGGATAAGGTTCGCCGAATAAACGCGTTTGGCCGGCCAGCTGATACATTTTTGTCAACACTTCTTGGGAGCTTAAATATTTTAGAAACTCCCAGGCTTGCTCCTGCTTGTCAGATTTTTTGGCGACACCTTCGATCCAGTAGCTGGCCCAGGCAACGTTGGTACCCGGCAATTGGGGCACCGGGTAAAGTTTAAAATTCAACTTCGGGTTGGTTTGGTTAATCTCAATCGCCCGCCATGACGGCGCCAGCATCATGGCTGCCTTGCCGGTGGCAAAGGCTAAGGTCGAACCCGGCAAATCTTCACTCCAAGACCGGTCCTGTTTAGTAAATAAAGCGTAAAATTTTAACGCAGAAGTAACGGTTTCGCTGTCCGGTTTAGCCGGGTCGCCGCCATTTTGCAAAATCATTAGTCCCAAAATGTCGGAAAAGTGATCAACGTTGTTAGTTGTACCCATGGCCACGCCGCCGCGGGTCACCTGGCCGCGGGCATCGCGCTGAGTCAGCTTAAACGCCGCCTGGCGCAAATTATCCCAAGTGGTTGGCACCTTAACCTCAGGGTTTTGACTCATAATTTCTTCGTTGACATATAAAGCCAGGGCGTCAAATTCTAAAGGAATGCCGTAATACTGACCGGAAATATAAACGTCTTTTTTGGCAATCGGGAAAAAGGTGGAGTCAAATTCACTGGCAGAATAAATTGACTCAGGCACAGAAGTGAGGTCATTTTTGAGCATTGGCAGCCAGGTATTATGCCACCTAAAAATGTCCGGCCCCTCGCCTTTGGCCAAACTCGACTGCAGTCTTTCCCGGTAATCCTTGGGTGACTGGCGGACGTATTGAATGGTAATGTTGGGATGGTCTTTCCGGTAGTCATCGATAACTTGCGTCATGATATTTTCCGGTTCCCACAACCCCCAATAGGTCAGCGAAATCACGTCCGGAGTTTTTGGTTTTTGAAAGATGGGCAAAATCACTTTGGTCACCAAAAGCAATAGTAAAATAATGACGCCGAAGCCAATGATGAATGGGTAAAAACGCTTGAGCGGCGGCTCGACTACGGCAACGGGTTCACCGGGCGGCAGAGTGGTAGGCGGGCCGCCTTCGCCAGAAACTACGACGGGTGATGGCGGAGGCGATCCGGTTGAGATTGGAAACGGCGGTTCTACCGGTATTTGGTCATCGGGCATATATGTTATTATTTTAACCAGGTCTTATATGCGAAGCAACAAAGCTTTAATCGTCTTGAGTGGTTTAGCCTTGGCCGTATCACTATTAATCTCGCTTTACCATCTTGCCTATCACAACAAAATTTACCCCCATGTGTTTGCCGCCGGCCGGGAAATCTCTAATTTAAGTTTGGAAACTGCCGAGCAAACCATTTTCGCTCAACTGCCGCCGGCCTTACCAGAGTTCAACTTAACTTTCGGCAGTCAGTCTTGGCCGCTTGATTTAGCTGGTTTAGACATTAGCTACCAAGTTGAAACCACCGTCCAAACCGCTTATTTGTTCGGCCGCAGCCAGGGCATTTTCACTGATATGGCCAACAAGTGGCATCGCTGGTGGCAGCCGGAAACCCTGGCAATAAAGTTTACTTATGATGAAGCCAAACTGACTGAAAATGTCGACGCCATTATTCGGACAGTTGCCGAACCGGTAATCGAGCCGTCTTTGGAGCTTCAAGCCGACGGTTCGATTAAACTCATTCCTGGAAAAAACGGCCGCCTGGTTGACCGGGAACAGTTAACTTTACAGCTTTTAAATCAGATTGGTAATTTAAATTTTAATCCCGTGGAGTTGCCGGTAACGCTGACTACGGTGACGGTTGACCCCAATGAACTGATTGCCGCTCAAGCCACGGCCGAAGCGATCAAAAATAAAAGCCTAAAGCTGACTCACGAAGAGCGGGTGGTGATAATCAAGGATCAGGAGTTAGTCAACCTAATCGGCTGGGGGGGCGGCTGGAACGAGGCGGAAATTGCCAGCCAAGCCGCCAGAATTGCCCAGCAAATTAACCGCCCGGCTCAAGATGCTATTTTCCAATTTGGCGGCCAGACAGTCACAGAGTTTAAACCGGCACTGCCCGGCCGCGCCGTCAGTCAAGCCGCCACCATCCAGTCAATTGTTGCCGGGTTGGAGCAGTTAGCAGGAGCTGAAACAAACGAACAAATAGTGGCTTTAACCGTAGTGGAAACCGCACCCAAAATCACTACCGAATCGGTTAACAATCTAGGCATCAAAGAATTGATCGGTAAGGGCGAATCCACTTTCCATGGCTCGATTGCTTCGCGTGAGCACAACGTCGCCTTAACCGCCGGCCGCTTAAACGGACGTCTAGTTCCACCGGGCGAAGTGTTTTCTTTTAACCAGGCCGTGGGCGATATTTCCCTGGCCACCGGCTACCAAAGCGCCTACATTATCAAAGACGGCCGGACAATTTTGGGTGACGGCGGCGGCGTTTGCCAGGACTCAACCACCATGTTTCGCGCCGCTCTAAATGCCGGCTTGGAAATTATCGAGCGCCACCCCCATTCCTACCGCGTTGGCTATTATGAACAAAACTCACCGGTCGGCGTCGACGCCACGGTTTATTCACCCTCAACCGATTTTAAATTCAAAAACGACACTCCGGCGCATATTTTAATTCAAACCCAAGTCGATCTAACTAAAAATTATCTTAAAGTGGAAATCTACGGCAGCAGCGACGGCCGCAAAGCCGTTTTATCTAACTTCAGGCTGTGGGGGCAAACCCCGCCGCCGCCGGATTTATACGTCGACGATCCGACTCTGCCCGCCGGCCAAACCAAACAAATCGACTGGAAGGCCTGGGGCGCCAAAGCCGCCTTTGATTGGACAGTGGAAAGGAGCGGGGAAATCATCCACCAAAAAACTTTTTACTCTAGTTACCAACCCTGGCAGGCGGTATACTTGAGGGGCACGGCGGGAATATGAAACAATATCGGCAGCTAAAACCTTTCACCCACCACCAACTTCTAGCAATTAAAGCCGAGTTTATCCGCCAAAGCTTAACCGCAGCTAAAGGCAAACCGGAATCACTTGCCTGGTTTGATTCGTTAATCAAACCCTGGCAAAAAAATTTAGTCACTCGCCAGCCGGTTTTGGTCATGGATTTCGGCGGTTCCTATTTTCGCTCCGGAGTGGCCGAGGTTGATGATAACCAACAGTTGATCTGGCGCCGCGCGCTTATTTCAGTCAAAATTGTCCGGGAGTATACCAATGTAGACACTTTTGTCAATTGGCTGGCGGATAAAACCGCCCCCTTAATTAAACAGTTAACCGCTGACCGTGTCGGCTTTGTTTTTTCCCACGCTTTTGACAGCAAAAAAAGCAATGGTCATATCACCGGCATCATCACTTATCTGTCTAAGGCTCTGGTGATTCCCGGCTTACTGGGTAAAGACTTGGGCCGGTTTTTCTTAAAGGCTTTACAACTTCGCGGCCTGCACTTAAAAAAATTTGTCATGCTCAATGATACTGTCGCCTTGGCTTTGTGTGCCAAAAACGCTCCGGCCGGCTTGGTCATCGGCACCGGCGCCAATTTGTGCTCGCTCCACCCAACTCTGCCACATTTAAGAAACTTGGAAGCCGGTCATTTTAACGGCGTCCCCCATTCTTTTGCCAGTATTTATGCCGATTTAATGGAAAACCCGACCAGGGCGATGATGGAAAAACAGTCCACCGGTTTGTACCAATACCAAAACCTGGCTTTTGCCAGCTTGCAGGCCGGTTTACAACCGGTAATTTCCCAGGCGATTATGCAGGAGGGTAAAGAGACGGCTTCGTTAATCGTTACCAAGCTGTCTAACCGCGACTTTAATTTGTTAAAGTCAATAAAATTAACGTCGGCGGAAAAAAATCAACTCACCAAGCTGTCTAAAATTATTTTGCAAAACTCTTACCAAATGTGGGCGGCGGCCGTGGCGGCGGTAATCGAGTTAAACCAAACCAAAATCAAAGAAAAAATCGTCAGTATTCCGGTGACTGGCGGGGTGATCTTAAACGACCCGAATTATTATGCCGGATTAAAATCAACCATCGAAGCGCTCACCAAAAGACCAGTTCAATTAATTAAAGTTGCCGACCCGATCAAAGGTGCCGCCGTCGCCGCCTTAATGGAGTAATTTTTTTCATGCTTTCGGGTTTGGCAAGGGTAATCGTCTCCTGAATAATTTTTCCGGCCTCGAGTTTAGCAAGCGAGCGCCTTTCCACATCTCATATTAATTTCTGCTGGGTGATGGCTACCGGCGCTTTCTTGCCAAAATGAGCAAAGGCTTTGACCGTCGCCACCCGGCCTCGGGGAGAACGCTTTAAAAAACCGATTTGTAATAAATACGGCTCGATCACTTCTTCGATCGTTTCTTTTTCTTCGGAAATCGTCGCCGCCAAAGTTTCTAAACCGACCGGTCCGCCGTCATGCTTGTCGATTAGGGCCAAAAGCAGTCTTCTATCATTAGCGTCCAAGCCCATTTCATCCACTTCCAGTAATTGAAGTGACTCGTCCAAAACTGATTGGGAAATCCCCGCCTCGCCTTTTAACTGGGCCAGGTCGCGGCAGCGCTTTAACAGCTTCAAAGCAATCCGCGGCGTCCCTCTAGCCCGGCGGGCCAAACTTCCAGCCACGTCCTTGCCCAAATTAATTTTTAACTTCTGGCTGGCGTTTATTAGAATCTCCACCAGGTCTTCCGGCTCGTAAAAAGTTAAGCGGTGGACAATACCGAATCGGTCCCGCAGCGGCCCGGCAATCAGGCCGATCCGGGTAGTGGCGCCGATCAAAGTAAACTTGGGCAGATCCAGTTTTAAAGTCCGCGCCGACGGCCCCTGGCCGACGACAATGTCCAAGTGATAATCCTCCATCGCCGGATACAAAGTTTCTTCGACGACTTTAGATAGACGGTGGATCTCGTCGACGAAGAAAACGTCGCCGTCGTTTAGGTTGGTCAGCAGCGAGGCCAAATCCCCGGCCCGCTCCAACGCCGGTCCGGAAGTCGAACGGATATTGACGTTTAGTTCTTTGGCAATCAGCTGGGCTAAGGTGGTCTTGCCCAATCCCGGCGGGCCATAGAGTAAAATGTGTTCGACCGCTTCTTTTCTTTTTTTGGCGGCGGACAAGGCCACCCGTAAAGCCTGCTTGATTTTTCCCTGGCCGACAAACTCGTTCCAGTCAATCGCCCGCAGGCTTTGAAACATTAACTCTTCTTGCTGATGATTTTTGTCGGTCATTTTCTTCCTAAATTTTTAAGGGCGGATTTAATTCTTAAGTCCAAGTCCCCGTCTTCGGCTTGCCGCAACGCTTCCCGCGCTTCCCGGGGTTTAAAGCCCAGGTTAACCAAGGCGTTAATCGCGTCTTTGGTTTCCGAACTGTCCCCGGTCAAATCCAGGGCGGTTAAATCGCCCAGTTTAGGCTTGAGCTCAATGATGATTTTCTGGGCATTCTTTTTACCCAAGCGGGGAATTGAGGTAAAGAAATCAACGTCAGCTTTGGATACCGCGCTGGTAATGGCACCAACTCCCTGGTTTAGCAACAACATTCCGGTCCTCGGGCCGATGCCGGAGATGTTAATCACCAGTTTAAATAATTGAAGTTCCTCTCTTGTCACGAAACCGTACAGGTCGAGAGCGTCTTCACGCACGTGGGTATGGATGAATAAAGTAATTAAACCGTCACCGATCGGAGTGCCGGCAGTGACAAAAACTTTGTAGCCGACGCCGCCAATGTCAACGATAATCGCGTCGGGTGTCAATCGTTCCGGTTTACCAATCAAGCGGGCAATCATTATTTCTATTTTACCCTAGATTTAAGCTTATGGCTAAACTCATGGGTTAGGGCGACGGCTAAGGCATCGGCGGCATCATCCGGCCTAGGGATTGATTTTAGTTTAAGAATTGACCTGACCATTTGCTGAACCTGGTTTTTCTCCGCCCGGCCGTAGCCGGTGACTGCCTGTTTGATTTGGAGCGGGGTATAGGAAAACACCGGCAAATGGTTTTGAGCGCAGGCGAGTAACACCACTCCCCGGCTTTGGGCCACGGAAATGACCGTGGTTTGATTTTTGAAAAAGAATAATTTCTCCACTGCCGCCGCTTCCGGCTGATATTTTTTGATTAACCCACTTAACTTCTCAAATAATGTTTTTAGGCGCGCCTCTTCGGCTAACCCGACTTTTGTTTCCACGCAGCCGCAGCTAACCATTTCTTCGCCGTTAATCACTCCCCAGCCTAGCCTGGCTGTCCCCGGATCGACTCCTAAAATCCTCATAAGTCGATTATAATAGGAAAATATGGATAAAACATACCGGGCGGATAAGTTTGAGGACGGGATTTACCGGCAGTGGGAAAAGTCCGGCGCTTTTTCTCCTAAAAATAAGGGCAAACCTTACTGTGTCATCATGCCGCCGCCCAATGCCAACGACCCGCTGCACGTCGGCCACGCCATGTTTGTCACCACCGAAGATATTTTTATCCGCTACCAGCGAATGCTGGGTAAGGCCGCTTTGTGGCTGCCGGGGACCGACCATGCCGGCATCGAAACTCAATTTGTCTTTGAGAAAAAGTTAGCCAAAGAGGGTAAGTCCCGCTTTGATTTTGACCGGAAGACTT
>Ga0209542_10010668_pt1 | contig 16517 bp, 24 predicted proteins | sample RifCSPhighO2_01_FD_184028 | JGI IMG/M metagenome (GOLD analysis project Ga0209542, IMG submission 184028) | Soil microbial communities from Rifle, Colorado - Rifle CSP2_plank highO2_0.1 (SPAdes) (version 2) | ecosystem: Environmental > Terrestrial > Deep subsurface > Rock core/Sediment ...
TAATCTATAACTCTTCTAGCTTCTTTTTCACTTGATTCAATTAAATATCCTCTAAATTTATCATCACTTTCAATTTGACTTTTTGATGAAATTTTTTTTAAATAAATTGAGCCTTTATCCGGAAATAAATTAATGTCTTTCATATTATAATTATCTAAAGAACTCTTTATATTTTTAATGGAGGCTTGAGAGATATGTGTATAAATTTATGTTGTTTTTATGTCTGAATGAGTTCTATTTTTAGAAGTGTAAGTGTCTTATTATCTCATGTTTTCAATAAATTGGTCAAGTCTATCTCTTTCTATTAGTACTCTATTTAAACCATAAGTTGCGATAACTTTACCATTTGCATCAACAACTTGCATTAATTTTTCTACTGTTTTAGTTAAAAATTCTTTCTCTTCCCAATATTTCCTTTCTAATTCATGATTTAATTTTCCATTATAACTTAATGCAACTTGTTCCCCTCTTTTTTTATCTATTGAGATATTTCTAATATAATTTGGAAGAACGTCTTTTTTGAATCCTCATTCTGGACAATATTCATCTCTAAGAACATCACTTAGTTCCACACACTCTCCTCTGTAAATTGGTTTCGCCCATTCTCCATTAAGAATTGTTCTATATGCTTCTAAAGCACTTCTTCCATTAACAACTTCTCCGTCAAAATCTATTATTTTTGGTTTTTTGTCTGCCATAATACTTAAGATATAAACTACTTATTTATAAATCTTTCGTTTTATTTACTACTTTGTAGTCAATACTAAAACATTATACTTTTCTACTCATGACTTCTCTCTCACTTAAATTTTGCTTCGTTTCACTCTGTAAAACTTTGTATATTCTTAACATTAGTTTCAATTTCTAAATCATCATCCAAAAATTTTCGTTCCCCTAATTTTCTTTCCTTTCAAGATATTATCAATATCCTTAAGTGACCCAACAATATAGGTTGGCACTTTATTATCCATAATTATCTTTGAAGCTCCTTGATCCAAAACAAAGTGTTGTCCAGCTTTATATTTTATCTTTGATGCAATTAAATTAAATTTTTTCCAAGTAATTTTTGAGATAAACTTTGCTTTCTTATCTTTTTTTGGGTTTTCATTATATAACCCTCGAATATTTGTTAAATTAATAAAAGGACAATTTAAGTATGAAGCAATTTCAGCAGCGGTCCCATCACTAGTATTGTGGTCTTGATACTTGAGGGCTCCACAAAAGACTACTTGGTTCTTTAAAAGTAGATTTTTAACTTTCTTTTTATTTAATGGGATATCTTCATTAGCTTTTCTTCCGAAAAATTTTGCCATAAATCTTGCATGAAATCTCGTTATTTGAATGCCTGCCATAGACTGTTTCTTAGTACTTTTCCCAAGTTTTCTTAGAGCTAAAATATATTTTCTAGCAGTAATCCCACCACCAGTAACTATCACAAATTTTTGATTAGGATGGGATTCAATTAACTTTTTAAAATCCTCTAAAAATTTAAAATCAACTTCATTTGGAATAATCCTGCTTCCACCAAGACTAATCACCCACAATTTTTTATTCATATTTTAGAAAGATAATTTAGATTTATAATTGTTTTGAATGTTTTAAAAAGGCTTTTATTATTAATTATAATGAGAGATTTTATAAATAGTTTATTTATTCTTTTTATTATGTTAGAAATAAATTTATCCAGAGAAAGTTTAACAGAAAAAATAAAAAGAGAATACTCTCCAGAATGTTTAAGACATGCACAAGAAGCCATAAAAAATTGGGATAATTATGGAGGTTTTGAAAAAATAAGAGACTTATTGCTTAAAAATATATTTAATTCATCTAGATTTGAGTGGAAATTTTCTTGTGAAGCTTTTATATTGGACAGCGCAGTAGATAGATGTAATTTAATCGAATTCTTAATTGAAAAAAAAGTTTTAGATAAAAAAAGTCTTAAAGGTAAAGTAATTGATATTGGATGTCATCTTGGTGCTACTGTAGATGCATTAGCAATTTATGGTGGAGAAGTGATAGGAACAGACAATGGAAAATTTGCATATGAGTCACCAAGTGGTAGACCTATTCAAGGAATTGAAGGAAGAAGAATAGTAAAGAATTATTCTCTTGAGAGAGATAAATTAAGTTTAGTTTCTTGTTTTAATATTGGATGGGTTGAAGATATGTCTAGTGAAGGATTCGCATTTGAATTAGCTTTAGATTCTCTAGCCTCACTAAAATCAAATGGACAATTGCTTTATACCTTCTCAGATGAAAATATAGAAAGATACAAAAAACTAACTGCCTTTCCAAATTCACAACTTATAAAACTCCCAATTAATTTAGATAAGAGAGAAAAATATGCATTTACTTTAACTAAATTTACTTAACGGTAAATAAATCTCTATCATCAACATCAAAAATTTCTAATCTAACTCCACAATCAAGCCATCCGTGAGCATAGTTAAGTGCAGCAAAAGCATTCACAAAATCTCCTCTCTCTTCAAAATGATGTGCATCACTAACATAATTAGAAACCATTTCAATTATTTCTTTAGCTTCACTTTCTTTTCCTTTAATAATTTTTTTCTTAACAGTTTCTAAAGCACTTTCAGTTAATCTGAAATATTTTTTAATTTTCTCTCTAGTTATTTTATCTTGCATATATTATCTAGAAAAATTTATTTTTAAATTATCCTAATATTTTATAAAGTGGAGATTTTTTGTAATAACAAATTTTGAACCTATCATATCATTTACAATAGAGTTAATATAGAAATTATCTACAGCAGCTCTAAATACTCCTTCCATTAAAGGAATTTTTACTCTTGCAGCAATTTCTTCTAGTACTTCAATTATTTCATCTTTATTCAAAATTATCTGGGTAAATTGTCTTCTTCCCATTCTAATAATTACAACTGGCTTTTCAGGACCAGGACATTCAATTGCTGAAATTGATGAGTCATTAAGAAGAGGATCAATCTTTCCATATCCACTTACAGGTTTAAAGTAAATCTCTTTTTCAGAAAGATTATTTTTAGGAATTATTTGTTTAATTTGTGGAGGATTATTAGGCATAGAAGGAAGTGTTAAATTTGGATTTGAAATAAACTTTTTGATTCTAGGCATCGGAGTAAAATTAACTTGTTCTATATTTTTAACCGAAATAGATTTATTCATAATTGATTTTTCTATAGTCTCTTTAGATATCTTTGGAACTAAATCTGCATGTATCATCTGTCTTAGAGGTAAAAATAATCCTTTCTTTTGTCTAATAGACATTAAAACAAGATTGGTAAATTCTCTAATGTGTGGGGAAACAGCAATCAAAGAGGCAGTTTCTTCATAGTAATTCATATGCTAGGAAGAGGTCTTGGTCTAAGTCTAGGTTGAGAAGAATCAGCCTCTCTTTGAACTTCTGGTTCTTTAGTTTTTTCAGAGGAAACAGGAACTTGAAGATTTTGAGGAGGCTGACTGGGTGCATAACCTTCAGATCCACTTCTAAGTTTAGCTTCCATCAAAACAAGACCCTTTGCTATTGTTTTATTCTGATCAAGCAAAGAATTAATCTTTCTAAGCATGTCTTCGTTGTCTGTCTTTCCAGTTAGAGCATAATTCTTAGCGGCTTCTTCATAAACTAAAAGCAGTTTAGAGAGATTATCAGATAATGCCCCAAATTTTATTGATAAATTAGTCATAGCATGCTGAAGACCAACAAAATTTTCAATTAATAATTCTTCCCTTTCTGTTGCATTCATTCTTTTAACATTGCTAGAATAATTTTTAGGTCTTAAAGAAATTCTTTTTGAAGGTGCCTTTTTTCTTGTGGAAGAAGATCTCTTTTTTTCGCTTAAATTGTTAGATCTTCTAGAATTTTCTTCACTAGCTGTTTCATTAACAGTTTTATTAATCACCTTTTTTACCATAACTAAGTTAAGAATATCTTATTTATAAATGTTTTCTGACGATATCGTTAATAATCATCTCTTTTTTTGTTAACATATATAATTATTCCAATTAATATTCCAATCAGAACTAATGAAATAATTATAATTAAAATAATCCCAATCAATTCAAGACCTTTTTTTTCATATACACATGTTATTTTTTCATTAGGTTTTCCAGAATTTGTTCCACAGGAATTAGTATCTATGCATACTCTTGTTTGTGTTTGATTTTTAGGACATTCTTCTGGTGACCAACTAGTACAGCTCCAATTTGTTGAACAAGAAACTATACATGTCCTAAATTCAACAGGTTTATTAGAATTAATCCCACAAAAGTTTGAATCAGTACATGTTCTTTGTTGAAGACCTGATTCGCAGTCAGACCAATCAGTACAATCCCAATTAGGCTGACATGAGTTTGCAATTTCTTTTACTGCCGAGTTATTAATACCTGAAATTTTAAACTGATTTCCAATAATGCTACAAATTATTGAACCAGAAGTTCTTGGGCAAGAAACAATTGATTCATCAGTTAAATTACATCCAATACTAATATTTGAGATAGTGTTTATATGCGAGTTCTTTACACAAACAGAATTTGAAGAATTAACTAGTTTGTCAACATAAACTATTTTTGGTACATTTATCCCATTGACAATTAAATATCCAATACTTGAAGAAAGGCTTTGTCTAAAAATTTGCATTCCTGAAAAATTAAGTTTTTTAGAAAAGTCCCAATCAAATTCTATTAGGGTTTTATTATTGTGAGTAATGTTTACTTTTTGGCTTCCAGAATAATTTTCAGTTTCATTATATGAAGATCCATTTATCTTAAAGTTTAGATTAACATTTGCTTTTTGTACACTTTCCTGAGTATTATTTGGTTCAATTTTGATTGAAGATCCAGTAACATAGAATATGGCGCTAACAGATATATTGGAATAAACTATACCACTGTAACCTTCTAAGTTTCCATTACTTGTAGTTCTATTTAAAGATAAATTGTATGAATGAAGTGTTGTAAGTCCATTAAATAGGCTAGAATTTGCAGTTGGTGCTGTGACTTCTCCAAGATTATTTTCATTCATGTTAAAAGAAGAGTCTATTTTGTACAGGAAATTTAGTTCATTTTTTGCAAAGGTTTTATTTGATAGAGTTAATTGTCTTAATTTAGTCTCGTTAGAAGGAAGAAGCATATCAAAAATAAGTAGGATGCTACTAAATTCATCATTTAATACCGCTTGCGTTCCTGATAGATTAGTTATATTTATTTTTGCATTTTGAAATTCAGTTACTTTAGCAAATAAAATGCTGGATTTATAGCCTTGATTCTGAGTATAATTATCATTAAATCCGTACATTATAAAGACTACATTACTTTTATTTTTTATTGCATAGAAACGATTACATCCAATAGATTCACTTGTGTCATTAAATACATACACTATGTCTCCAGATTCTTCTTTAAATATTGAGTCCCATGTGGCTTTAATTTGAGTTTCAGAACAATCCAGTGGAGAATAAATAGTATTTCCGGTGATTGTGTCTGGTCTATTTTGAATAATATAAGATGAGATCATTAAAAATCCTATAATTATCGCAATAAAATAATAATCTTTCTTACCTTTTTTCATTATAGATTAATAATTTTTTAACTTATAAACTTATTTAATAGAAATGGGCGCAGGAGGAATCTAACCCCCGCCTCTCGGGCTGGAGCCGAGTAGACTAACATTATCCTATGCACCCTAAACTTAACTAGAATATGCTGTTTTTAAATTTACTTAAAACCTAAACCATTTTTTTCATTTCTTCAATTTCTTGTTCACTAATAGAAGTTCCCTTATACTTTACTCCATAAAGCAAGGCTTCCAATGTTTGTTTATCTTTTTTAAGAGGAATTAATCCTTTCTTAAAAGCAACAAATAAAAGTTCACTTGATCTAATAAATCTAAATTTTCTAAAGAATTTAAGTGACTCCGGATTAGCTTGCAGGGATGTGTGAAGTTTTTTCTCCATCATTTTTTCCAAATTTTTTGGAGCTTCACCAATTAATCTTGTAGTTCTTTCATCTATAACAATTACTGAGTCACAGCTACATAAATTAGCAAAAGCAAGACAAGAAGCTTCACCTTCATGAATCAAGTTTATTTTCTCTCCGGAATTTAGAGATCTTAAAGAAGAATTTGCAATTTTAAGAATCCTTTTAGTTTCTATATCTAACTTCTGAGCAGAAACAATTTCATAACAGTGTCTAAAAATTCCTTTATCTAATAATTGTTTTACCTGAAGAGCTTCTAATTTATACTTATTAATCTTCATAGGTCTGTCAATTACTTCATGTTTAACTCCTGGGGTAATAACAAATTCTCCATCAAATTTTTCTTTTAATCTTTCAATAACATTTAATAGTCCGTTCATTGTAAGAGAGATTATTGGACCAGCATCAAATATTAAATATTTCATCTAAAAACATCTTCTGCGATTTTAATTCTCTTTGAAACAGGAAGGCTAATTGATATGTTAGAATTATTTATTGATGACTGTCCAATATAAGTTGACAAATCCCAAAGACTCACTCCCAACAGTTCAGCAGTTTGTTTTGAAGAAAGACCATGTTCGTAAAGTCTAAAGGCCTTATTAATTTCCGCTTTTCTAAAAACATCTTTAATATATTCTTTTAAATTTCCGGATAATTTATTTAAACAGTTCCTAATGTTCCCCAGATGGTTTCTAGCAGAATCAACATCATTTTTTTCTAAATTAATAATAGCATGATCTAAATTCTTGATGGCTGTAGAATAAAATTGATCCCAGCCCTCCATATCTCTATAATGAGATCTTTCCATAACTTTTCCAAGTGAATACACTAAAACAGCAACTATAATATTATCTGGATCTTGAGAAATTGTTGCTGTATGGATTGTCTGATCTGAGAGAATTTTAAGTTCATTAGTATTTTCTTCTTGAATAAATTTTCTTGTTTCTTTTAAAATTCTGAGAATATTATCTACCTCTTTCATAAATTTATCAAGAAGCAAGATTATATAAAACTAACCTAATTATTACTAATATGAAGATACTGCTTGATGCAAACTTTGTAATAACTTGTGCTAAACAAAAAATAGATTTTGAGACAATAGCAAATGAATTAATTGATGGTTATTTGGTCTGGCTAGTTCCAAAAGAGGTTTTGGAAGAAATAAATAATCTTAGCGACAAAGATTTATTAAAATTAAGTCTAGAAATTTTGCAACACTTAGATCCAAAAATAATTGAACTTCCAGGCAAAAATCCTAATGTTGATGAAAAAATATCTAGATATATCAAAGGGGAGGAGATTATTTTAGCAACATTGGATAAAGGACTTTGTGATAGAGTAAGTAATCAAATTTTGACTATTAAGGGAAAGAAAAGCCTTGCTTTGATATAGCAATAAGCTTTATAAACCAAATTTTTCTAACTCTCTTGTATGTTTTATGAAGTTTTAGTAACTGACCATGTAAGAGTAGAACCAAGTAAATTTGGTTTGGATACAGATGAAGCTGTTAGGTTACAATTAGAGGAGTCTTATACTGGTTTTCGAGACAAAGATATTGGAACTGTAGTTGCTGTTTTAGATATTCTAGAAGTAAAAGAAGGTATAATAATACCGGGCGATGGTGCAGCTTATTATGAATCAACATTCAAACTAATAGTTTTTAGGCCAGAACTTCAAGAGGTAGTTTATGGTGAAATTGATGAAATAACTAATTTTGGGGCTTTCATTAATATGGGAGTTATTAGAGGAATGATTCATATTTCTCAAACAATGGACGATTTTGTTTCATTCTCAGATACAGGAGTTTTAGCTGGAAAAGATGGTAAGAAAGTTTTGGCTAAAGGGGACAAATGCATTGCAAGGGTAGTAGCAATATCCTACAAAGGGGAAGAACCAAAAATAGGTCTTACCATGAGACAGCCTGGACTTGGAAAATTGGAATGGGTAAAAGCTGAAAAAGAAAAAAATAAAAAAGAACAAGTTAAAGTAGCAAAAACAGAAGCAAAAGCTCCTAAGAAAAAATAATGGCAACAAAAGAAAAATCATGTTTAAACTGTAAGACTATCTACTTAGGTGATAAATGTCCAAATTGTGGAGAAACGCCTGCAAGTGATTCTTTTAAGGGGAGAATTCATATCTTCAATAATGAAAAGTCAGAAATGGCTTATAATATGAACATCAACAGTAATGGAGAGTTTGCTATAAAATCAAAATAAAATGAAATCTAAAATAATTAAACAAGAAAAGAATCCTCATTTATCCAGAGAAGAGTTTTTAATTCAAATAAATTCTGACATAACTCCTAGTTTTGAAGAAGTAAAAAAAAATTTGGGTCTTGATGAAAAATTAACTGTTGTAAAAAAAGTAAATACTCGTTTTGGAGAAAAAACTTCTTTTGCAGAGGTATTTGTATATAATTCAAAAGAATCAAAAGATTCTATAGAAGTTATCCCTAAAAAAGTTAGAAAAAAAATGGCTGAAGAAGATAAGAAAAGGTTAGAGGCAGAAAGAAAAGTTGTTGCTGAAGCAAAAAAAACAGAAGTTAAACAAGAATAATGAAATTAAATCAAGACGGAGTTTTGGAAGAGAAGTTTTTCTACTTGTGAAAAATTTCTTTTTTCTAAAAAGAAAGAAACCATGGCTATAAAATCAAAAATTAAAGGAAAAAAGAAGCATAAGAACAAACCAACAAGTAGGAAATATAAGAAGTATAAAATTCAAGGAGATAAAATCATAAGAGAAAAAAGTTGTCCAAGATGTGGTCCTGGAATTTTTTTATCAGTAGGTCAAAATAGGGCTTATTGTGGTCGATGTCATTTTACCGAATTTGCAAGCTCTTCTCAAAAATAGAATAAAGATAAGAAGAGTTTGTGAATGAGTCGAGTTTTCGAGCTCAACATAAAAATAAAGAAGGAAATTTTAAAAACATAAATTTTTAAACTAGCATTTTTAATATCTCGGTTATAAAGGGGTAAAAAGAATAATAAAATGCTCTCATCACTTTTTATTAAATTCTTAGTTATTTTTGTCTTATCTTTTTTATTTGGACTTGAAAGACAGATTACTAAGAAGTCAGTTGGTTTTGGCACTTTTATCTTTGTTTCAGTTGGATCTTGTGCCTTAGGAGTTATTACAATAGATTTCTCACCAGAAAATTCTCTTCCTTTACTTGGGCAATTGTAACTGGTATAGGTTTTTTAGGTGCAGGAGCGTTAATTAAAAATGCCGATAAAATATTTGGGTTCACAAATGCCACAAGTATATGGATCTTTTCCATAATCGGTCTTTTAATAGGAATTGGAGAGTATAAAGAAGCAATGGTTACTTATACTATTGTCTGGGTTGTGATATCTTTTGATGTTTATCTAGAGTCAAAAGGAATAGGAAACTATAATAAGAAGATTATGATTAAAACAAAAAGAATTGTTAACAAATCAAAAATAATTTCCTTATTTAAAGAAAGGAAATGGAAACTTCTTGATTTATCTATAGATAAAAAAGAAAAAAAGATTATAAGTTAATTATACCAAGAATAGAAGTTAGAAGTAAAAAGAGTGATTCTCATTTAGGTCATGTTTTTAGCGACGGACCAAAGCCAACAGGGAAAAGATACTGTATGAATTCAGCTTCTCTTAAATTTATTCCAAAAGATAAATTAAAAAAAGAAGGATACGAGAGATATGTTAAGTTATTTAAATAACTTAAGATTTTAGTTTTATCTACGAAAAATTTAAATAGACTATTAATTACCTATATAAATGGAAATAAAAAGAGTGCTAAGGATAATTCTATTTTTTTTAATATTTTATCTTTTACTTGGAATAATTAGCCTGGCAGTAGAATCTTATCTTTTATTTAGAATCGGAACCGGTTATGGGCTTTGGATTTGGTGGCCTGGATTTGAAAACTTGATTGGGTGGCTATTTGAGATAATTATTTCAATTGCGTGGGGAAGAGGATTAATTGGATTATTTTTTGGATTCCTAGTTGCTTTAATTTTAATTGCATTTCTAATATGGTTGTCTTATTTTATTGATAAAAAGTTATTTCCTAAAAAGTAAAATAAAAGATCAAACAACAATTTATCATAATCCAAATTGCACTAAATCAAGGCGAAATTTAGAATTACTAAAATCAAAAGAAATTGAACCAAAAGTAGTTGAATATCTGAAATTTCCATATACAAAAGAACAATTAAAAGATATTTTAAAAAAATGGGATAAAGAAAAGAGGGTAATATCTTCATTGCCTTAAACATATTGTTTATCTTAGGTCTTATATGATAATTATTTACAAAGTAAATTATAACCCTAGGAGATGCGATAAAGCGTTCAATTAGATGCCTTATCGCTCTCTCCTGGGGAAAAAGAGGTGATATCATAAGTAAGTACAGCTCCTTTATAAACTTTTTGGTTTGTTGTAATTTCTTAGTGACATCATAAAATGACATCACAAAATAAACTGTTCAGTAACCTTTATTAAACTTTTTATCTGAACTTTGTGATGGAAAGAGATGGGAATTATCTTGAAAAAGAAGATAAAATTGATCAAAACCAATTTTTCGATCTTATCTCGGGAGAAGAACTTAGTTGGCAATCTATTATTTATGATTTAATAAATAGCGAACAGCTTGATCCATGGGATATAGACATAGGTGTTTTAGCGGATAGGTATGTTGAAACAATTCAGGGATTAGAAGAAGCAGACTTTTTTGTTTCTTCAAAGATTCTTCTTGCATGTTCACTACTTTTAAGATTAAAATCAGAGATACTAATTAATAGTTTCATTAAAGATTTAGATGATGCTCTTTTTGGAAAAAAAGATGACAAAAAATATGAAATTGAAAGGATTGAACTAGAAGAAGGAGAACTACCAACTTTAGTTCCAAGAACTCCAATGTCTAGGCACAGAAAAGTGACTCTCCAGGAATTAATGATCTCTTTAAACAAAGCAATAGATACAGAGAATAGGAGAATTAAAAAGGAAATAAGGTCTCGTCAGGCAGAAAAAGATGTTCTAATAGTAATGCCAAAAGGAACACATATTCCACTAAAAGTAAGAGTAAAAAGCATATTTGGAGTTTTAAGTAAACACCTAAATGATGGAAATTCCCATATGAAATTCTCACAGTTAGCAGAAAGTAAAGAAGAAAAGTTAGCAAGTTTTGTTCCAATACTTCATCTATCAAATGAATCTAGGGTGCATTTAAGGCAGATTGTTCACTTTGAAGAAATCCATATGAAACTAACCCCCCACGAAGAAGAACTTAAAGAATTAGAAAGTGAATTAGGTTTGTATGACGGAACAGAAGAGCAAGAAGCAAGTATAGAAGAAAATATTATTGACGGAGAGGTTGATAAAAATATACAAGAGTAGTTAATATTAATAATTTCTTGATTTTTTAAATATGACTTACAGATTTATTATCTATTAAAGAAATTATTTATATTTTAGTATAGATTTATCATTATCTTATAAAAATCTCAATTAAAGTTTTTGATAATCTTTTGTATTATTTTGGAAGTTGACAATATGAATTCTCTAATGTAGGTATTGCAGAGAATGGATATACACCAAATCTCCCTCCAAGATTAGAACATTCTTCTTCTGTCAATCCCTGAGCCAAATGAGAGTCAGAATTTCCTCCATACAATTCTAGTATTTCATCTCTTATATTGGGATTGTTAAAATTAATAATACTTGATTTATTAGACTCTAAAATGTAAAATATAGACATACTTGTTGAAATTATTAACAAAATACTTAGGATGATTATAATCACATTCTTCTTTTTCATTTTAATAACTATATAATATTATTTAAGTATGTTTGTATAAATCAATGAACTAGTAAATTATTCATCTTTAAATATTTCAATAATCTCTTTTTCATTCATTAATTTTTCCTTTCCACTTTCCATATCTTTTACTTTAAACTTTTTTTCTTTAACTTCATCTTTTCCAACAAAGATTACTTTTTTTATTCCCTTAGAATTTGCATAATCAAGAGCTTTTCCAATAGTTTTGTCAAGAATTAATATTGTAGAGATATTTTCTTTTCTTAAAGATTCTGCTAGCCTAATAGAAGCTTCATCTTCATTAATAGAGATTATTTCTACATCAATATTCTTTCCTTTCACTTCGCTAATTAAGTATATTGGTTCAAGTCCAAAAGTTATTCCTGTTGACTGAGTTTTATCTATTAGATAACTGCCTCCACCACAAATAGAAACATTTAATTTTTCAGACCAAATTTCAAAAACAGAACCATTATAGTATGAAAGCCCTCTAGCTAAGAAAGGTCTAAATTCCACTTCAACACTATATAATTTGCAAAACTTCTTTAGTTCTTTAATCTCTTTATAATAAGAATATTTTTCAAATTCTTTTTCTTCTTTATCAAATGTCTTAATTAGTCTTTCTGCACCATACTTTCTCAAATTATCAGCAACTTCTTTTTTTGATAATTTATCAAGTTTATCAAGTTCTCTTATAACTTGATTCATGTCTCTTTCTTTAATATTTTCATTAACAAGTATTTCATTTGTTAGTTTTCTGTTATTTATATAAATTTTAATAGGAATTTTTAATTCTTCAAATATTTTTTTTGCCATAGCTAAAATTTCTGCCTCATTTTTTATATTACTTCCAATAATATCTGCATCAAGTTGCACAAATTGTCTTGTTCTTCCCTTTCTAATTGGTTCATCTCTAAAAACATCTCCTATCTGATATCTCTTATATGGGAGTTTTTGATTTTTTGCAATTCTTTTTAACTGAAAAGTAAATTCATATCTAAGAGCAAGCTTTCTTTCTCCTCTATCTTTTAATTTAAAAATATCTCTTACGGCTTGGTCCTTTTCATTATCTCCAGTTGTAAACTTTTCTTGCTCAATTATCGGAGTTTCTGCAGGTTCAAAACCATAAAGTTCAAACTGCTTCTTAATAATTTCTTTTATTTTCTCTCTCTTAGTTGCATCAGCTCCAAGATAATCAGAAAATCCCTTTACATTGTTTATATTTACCATTTTTTACCTCTAAGGGTGGAAGGGGAGAATCGAACTCCCGTTTCAAGGACCACAACCTTGCATTCTACCATTGAACTACAACCACCATTATATTTAGTTGAGAATTTAATATAAAAAGTTTAGTATTGGAGTTAAAACTATAAAAATCTCTTAGACAATCAATGCCGAAAACTTTTTATACTTTTTATACTTTCCATAGAAAGACTTATAAATAACTGTTTTTAAACTTTTTTAAAATCAAAAACAAGAAGTTTAATGATTTTTCCCTATTTAATGATAAATAAGATGGAAGAGAGAAATGAAGAAGAATCGGTATATAAAAGAAAAGAGAAAGTCAAGAATCTTATTAGCATCAGCTATACTTGGAGGAATTTTAGGAGCTAATTCTTGTTTGAATATACCAAAATTATTCTATAAAGAACAAATAAAAAGAGAAGTCGTAAAGAATATCTGGCATTATTCTTTAAGAGATATGGAAATAAGACTTCAAACACCTACATCTCTGATTTTATATGGCCCATCTAAAAAAGAAGTCTTTGTAAAAGAAGGAAAATTAGAAGAAAAAGCTAAAAATTTCTCTTTAGAAAATGTGGCATATGGAGGAATTTGTGAAGCAACTATAGAAGATTACTTTACACCTACTCACATTCAAGAAAAAAATTCAAGTCCAACACCTCATTTTGATTATACTAGAAGAGATGTAACAATGCTTGCAAAATTATTGTTTGGAGAAGGAAGAGGGGCAAACGACAATACTTTAGCTGCAATAGCTTATAGTGCAGTTCACAGAACAATGGATGGCAGGTGGCAAGACAGTTTACAAAAAGTTATAACAAGTCCAAGACAATATACAAGCTTCAACTATGATAATCCAAATTTTAGATTAATAAATGGTAATCCAGGAGATTATGAAAAAACTAATAGACTTGAGTGGAAGAGAGCATTAAGAATTGCAGAGGGAGTACTCTCTGGAAAAATCAAAGATCCAACAAAATTAATTGGAGGTGCAACAAGTTATCGAGATAGTTCTATACCAGAGGTTTATCAGCCTTTTGTAAGAAAGCATAAAAAAAGAGGTAGATTAATTATTATTCCGACGGGAAAAGATCCAAGAACTGGAGCAGAATATATAGCTTATGCTAGAGATTAAAAATTAAGCCAGTGGAATAACCACTAACGACTTAAAAATAAAAATCTCTGTAAAGATTAAGCTATTTCTTCATCATCGGAGTCAGCTTCTTCCTCTTCACCTAAATCAAACTCTTCATCATCGGAGTCAGAATCTTCCTCTTTAGAATCTTTCTTATCTTTTTTCATTAATTAGGTTATAGAAATTTATTTATAAAGATATTGGTAATCTTACATTGTAACGTTAAAGGGAGTTATTTGATTAACAAAGAATTTTTCAAATTTTAGATAATTTTATATAAAGTTAGTTCTTGATTTTTTTATGCCAAATTATCTTAAGTCATACCGAGAAAACAAAAGCCTGTTGGTTCATCAGAAACAAAAAAGTGTTGATAAATATGAAAGGTGTCGATATATTCCTTCTGAAGTTATTGGGAGATTCATTGACATCTTATTAGAAGGAAACCCAAAAAGCATAATTGATGCAGGAGTTGGAAACGGGAGATTTTTTATTCCCTTATCTAAACGAGCTAAAAAGAGTGAATTATTCGGAATTGATATATCTCAAGCAATGTTGGATGATCTAAGTAAAAAGGTAAGTGGGGGCAATATCCATTTGTATTTAGGAGATTTAAGAGATAAAGAGTCATTTAAGGGAAAAGTTGATGCTATCTATGTATATGCTGTTCTACACATACTTTCTGAAAGATGGGAAGATGCCTTAGACAACATGATTAACTCTATCTCAAAAAAGGGAAAAATAATTCTTGGAGAAGAAATAAATTCTATTTTTCATGGGAGTGAAAATATCTATGAAGAAGATTCTAGATTAAAAGAGATAAATAATCTTTTATCAGACGATGAAATAAGAAAAGATATAAAAAAAGTTGAATCCCTATTCAAAAGATATCATGAACTAAGGAAAAAATATGGACTTAATTTTAAAAGAGTTAATAATCAGATGCTCCATGGAGATCAAAGTTCTGGGGAGGATTACATTAAAAACAAAGGATTTTCAGAAGAAACAATAAAAGGAGAAGAGTTGTGTTGGCTAAAACCTCATACAATCAGGGGAATTCTAGACTCTATAAAAGAAGGAACAGTTACAACTCTTGGTTCTGATATGCCCGATGACGTAAGAGAAAAGATTGTTAAAGAACTGGAAGTTTTCTGCAAGGAGAAAGAATATGATTTAAATAAAATAATGCAAATTCCCTGTGGGATTCACATGCATATTTTCAGAATAATGGATAAAGAAGATATTTTAAAAGAAGTTAATGAAAAATTGAAGCATAAAGGATACACTACAAATTATTTCAAAGATTATGGGCTTTCAGATTTATTCATAGGAGAAGAAACACTTGGTCCTGAAATGAGTTGGATTTCTCCTCAACTGACTATTTACATATTGGAGAATAAAGAATTGTTTAGAAATAAAGAAATTTTGGACATGGGAACTGGCTCAGGAGTTCAGGCAGTTGCCCTAAGCTTAAGCGGAGCAAAATTTGTAACCGCCACAGACATTTCCGATTGTGCAATAAAAAGCATAAATGAGAATATTAAAAGCTTTAATATAAAAAATGTACGAGTAATAAAGAGCAATCTTTTCCAAAATTTAAAAGGCAAGAAATTTGATATAATGGTTTTTAATCACCCTTTTGTATCTGGAGATCCAAAAGACCATGTTGAAGAGGTATATACTATCAAAGAAGAAACAATAAATAACTTTTTCAAAGAAGCCAAAAACCACTTGAAAAAAGACGGATTGATAATAATGCCTTTCTCATATCTTGGAGACCATGACCCAAAAAAATACTCAAAAAAGCATGGATACATGATTGAAAAAGAGCTTTCCTTTGAGAACAAATATGGAAAACATTCCATATACATCATAAAGAATTAGTTAGTTCATCTGCTTTTTCGTTTTTTATAATTATGGACATCTAATATAAAATAATTGATCTTTTGGAGGAACAACCCAACAATCTTTTACTTTATAATCATCCCTAAAAGGATTATATTGGGCATATTGTAATTTAATACCTCTATTTTTATAATAATAGTCTTCATCATAACTTAGCTGAACAATTCTTGGGTGATTTCTTTTAAATTCATCAGTCCTTCTATAAGTATACCCATGCCTATAATTATAAATAGAGTATCTATCTTCATTACCATAGTTCCAATCAACTTCGGAATAAATATTGTTTCTTCTTTCATCAAAATATCTAGTGTCTGCTATTCTATAATCATTCTGATAATCTTCCAAGTATATTACTTCCGGCCTATATATAGAATCGTAGTAAGAGTCATGTGCAGAAATAAGACTAATTAGAAAAAATCCTAATAATATTATCAATAATATTTTTTTCATAAAAAGTAAATAATTAGG
>Ga0209542_10010669_pt1 | contig 16512 bp, 20 predicted proteins | sample RifCSPhighO2_01_FD_184028 | JGI IMG/M metagenome (GOLD analysis project Ga0209542, IMG submission 184028) | Soil microbial communities from Rifle, Colorado - Rifle CSP2_plank highO2_0.1 (SPAdes) (version 2) | ecosystem: Environmental > Terrestrial > Deep subsurface > Rock core/Sediment ...
TTGCATTTGATAGCTCCCGGGTGGTAAAACATTCTTTAGAACTGTTTCCAAATAATACTCACCAAGAATTCCACGTTGTTTAGGATTTTTTAGAATATTTTCCAGGCTTTGTAATTGATCAGCGAAAGAAATAACTTGCTTATTTGTTTCATCCAGTCTAGTTAATCTTTCTGTAACATCGCGAATAATTTTATTTGATTCACCAGAATGAAATTTTAAACTCTCGTTGACTTGTTTGTGCGATTCGCCGATTTTATTGTCTACCGTTCGTGATAATTCGTTTATTTGGGTTAAAATAAGATTTAATCCAAGATCATCTTTGTTTTCTTCTTTTTTCTTTCCAAAAATAAGGTAAGCAATAATGCCTCCCATGGCAACTCCTAATATTATCCAAAGAATTTGCATAACTATATTTTATCACAAAATTAAGAAAGCACCGAAGGAACATGGTGTTTCTTCAGTGCAAATGCTCACGAATTTTTGCTCTACTGGGCGGGGCTTCGTGAGATAACCCCGCCCGGCGCCAAACGCACTATCCCCAGGTGCGGATGTTTCCGCAGCTGGTGCAAACGACCTGTGTCCTGTTCAGGACACGATGTTCTCGATAGACGAGCATTTGTGTTGCTTGACCAGACGCGTCCTTGCTTGCGTCGTGATCGCCTGCGGGACGATGTGACAGTGCGAGGAAATTCTTTTCCATTTCCCGCACGCTTATCCCACCATTGCAGGCGGGACTTTCGCATTTCAACTCAACCATTCTGTCTTTCATGCCGTACTCTTTCTAATAGAACTAGGATGCTCTACTGTCAAAAAGGTTAACACATATAGACAGAAATGTCAACTTTTAAAATGTTTTTTATTTCCTTAAATAATACCTCAAAGTATAAATCCAATCTTCATCAATGCCATCACCATTCAGTTTTTGTTCCAAAAGCCACTCCAAATATCCTCTATCCGTTTTAATCACTTCTTCTATTTTTTTACCGTTGTGTTTTCCGAATTTAAAAGTATGTAAAAGCGATGGGTGGGAAGAAATTTCTACCATTTTTTCTATTGTTGCTTCTTCGTTTAAATTTTCTTGCTCTATTATTTTTTTCTTCAATCGATCAAAAAGTTGCTCTAATACAAGCACATCGCCAAGTGCGTCATGAGCAGTTGCATTTATCTCTATCTCAAGTAAATATCGCAAATATTGGAGGTTATATCTTTCTATTTTTTCTTCCGGGTCTAAATGTCTAGCGACTCGCAGAGTGCAAATAAATCTACTCGGAATTATATCTTCTTTTTTTATCATCACTAAATCAAAAGGCGCATTATGAGCCACAAAGACAGCGTTTTCATCTTCTAAAAGTTTTTTAATTTTTGATAAATCACCACTTTCTTTAAAAGATTTTTTATCTGCGACCATTTTGTTTGTTATGTGATGCACAGCGGAAGCTTCTGGTGGAATTTTAATTTCAGGCTTATAAAGACTAGTAAAATTTTCATCGCTTGTTTTATAAGCAATTTGACAAAGAAAATCTTTATCTGTATTACCAGTTGTTTCTGTATCGAAAAAAATTAATTTAAACATAGTGCTATTTTAGCATAAATTTGGTATTATATAAAAAGTACCAACTGTCGGTCTACAAAAGACTTTAAAAATAATCATCGGTACTTTCTATATGTTACACGAACAAATAAAAAATAATATAAAAGAAGCAATGATGGCGAAAAATAACGTGAGCTTGGAGACTTATCGAGGGATGTTAGCCGCTTTTACTAACGAGCTCGTTTCAAAAAACAGAAAACCAAGTGAAATATTAGGAGATGAAGAAGCGCTTGCTGTAATAGCTCGTCTTGTTAAACAAAGAAAAGATTCAATCGAGCAATACACCAAAGGCAAGAGAGATGATTTAGTGAAAGAAGAAAATGCCCAATTGGTAATTTTGGAGACTTATTTACCGAAAATGATGGATAGAAATGAGATAGAAAAACTGGTTAAAAATAAAAAAGAAAAACTTTCTATTACAGATGCTACAAAAAAAGGCATGTTAATGTCGGCTGTTATGAAAGATTTGAAAGGCAAAGCTGATGGAACTTTGGTCAAGGAAGTTGTAGACTCGCTCTTTTAAATTCCCCATATGCATACAGTAAATATTTTAAAGAACTTAGTCGAAAATCATTTAGTATTCACATATTTTTTTATTTTCTTTGTTACAATTTTTGAGGGAGAGATTATTGCGATTTCAGCCGGTATTTTGGTGCTTTTAGGGGCGCTTAATTTTTGGTTTTCTTTGATAATTATTTTTTGTGGCGGAATGGTGAAAACCGTATTTGGATATTTTTTAGGAAAATTGTTGCATAAGAAATTTAACAATAATAAATTCTTTCAATATATTGAAAAACGTGTTTTTAGTATAATGCCTCATTTTAAAGCTAAACCCTTTTGGTCTATTTTTATTTCAAAATTTATCATGGTAAATCATTTGGTTATTATTTTTGCTGGTTATAAAAATGTAGATTTTGTGAAATATTTAAAAGCGGAGATAAGTTCAACTGCTTTTTGGGCTCCAGGATTAATGTTGCTTGGTTATTTTTTTAGTTATGCTGCTATTCGTGTTAGTAATGAGATTTGGAAATTTTCCTTAATAGTTTTGATTTTAACAATATTATTCATTATTTTTGATAAATTAATTGGTTGGATTTATGAGATTTTTGAAGAATTTTATGATGATACAGAATAAAATAAAATTAATTACGCATGATGGATCTTTTCATACAGATGATATTTTTGCGGCTGCTACACTTTCAATTTTACTTGAGAAAAAAAATAAGATTTTTGAAATTATTCGCACTCGTGATGAGGAAATTATTAAAAATGGTGATTACGTTTTTGATGTCGGTAGTGTGTACAATGCCGATAAAAATAGATTTGACCATCATCAAATAGGAGGAGCGGGTAGCAGATCTTTTGACGGAGTAGAGATAGAATATGCTTCTTTTGGTTTGGTGTGGAAAAAGTTTGGCATAGAACTTTGTGGAGATCAAAAAATAGTTGATCTAATAGAAAAAAAATTAGTTGCACCAATTGATGCGGGAGACAATGGTTTTAATTTAGTTGAATTAAAAAACACGGTGGCGCCATATTTTATACAAAATGCTTTTAATTCTTTTTATCCAGGATGGAAAGAAGTAAGTTCTGAAACTATGTTTTCAGGATTTTTAGAGTGTGTAAAAATTGCTCAAAAGATTTTAAATAATGAAATAATTCAGGCTCGAGATATAGTTGAAGCGGAAGAAATTATTTTTACAACTTATAAAAATACTAAAGATAAAAGAATAATTGTTTTAGATAAAAAATATCCATGGTATGAACAAATAAAAAGTTACCCTGAACCACTTTTTGTAATTTACAATAGAGAGAGTGATGGTTTTTGGGCAGTACATACTATAAGAGAAAATAATAAAGATTTTAAAACCAGAAAAGATTTACCAAAGTCTTGGGCAGGACTACGTGATAAAGAATTACAGAAAATTTCAGATGTTTCAGATGCTGTGTTTTGTCATCGAACATTATTTATGGCAGTCGCTAAATCAAAAGAAGGAGCTGTCAAACTTGCTGAAATTGCGTTAGAATCTTAGATATGGCATTTATTGATGAAATAAAAATATACGCTGAAGCCGGACGAGGCGGAAACGGCGTAGTGCGTTGGCGGCAAGAAAAATTTATACCCAAAGGTGGACCCGCCGGAGGAGACGCCGGACGAGGTGGGGATTTTTACGTGATGGCTGTTCGTGATGTGCACATACTTTCAAAATATAAAGCAAAAAAAAGTTTTATTGCTGGACGAGGAGAAGACGGTGGAAATAAAAGTTTACATGGAAAAAACGGAGAAGATTTTGTCTTGAAATTGCCATTAGGTTCTATTGTTACTAATCTTGAAACTGATGAAAAATGGCAATTGACAAAAGAGGGAGAAAATTTTTTGCTTTTGAAAGGCGGGTATGGTGGTTTTGGAAACGAGCATTTTAAGAGTTCTACTAATACGACTCCGAGAGAATCGCGAGAAGGGCAGGAAGGTGAAAAAGGAAACTTTCAAATAGAGTTGGAACTTTTTGCGGATATTGGATTTATCGGACTTCCAAATGCAGGCAAGACCTCGTTATTAAATTCCTTAACTAATGCACAAGCTAGAGTCGGGGATTATGCTTTTACCACTCTTGATCCAAATTTGGGAGATTTTTATGGTTATATCATCGCTGACATTCCGGGAATTATTGAAGGAGCTTCGGAAGGAAAAGGACTCGGCGTGAAATTTTTACGCCATATAAAACGTACCAAAATGTTGGCGCATCTGGTGTCTTGTGAGAACTCAAAAATACTCTCAAGTTATAAAGAAATTCGTAAAGAATTGGCAAAATATGATAAAAAATTAGGTTTAGACCAAGATGGTTTATCAGAAAAAGAAGAAATAATTATTCTTACTAAGAGTGATGTAGTTACTGACCAAAAAATTATTATAAAAAACGTTAAAATATTTGAAAAATTAAATAAAAAAGTTTTTGTGATTTCATTATTCGATGATAAAATAGTAAAAAAGTTTAATGATGCACTGGTGAAGATTTTAAAGAAAACATAAAAATAATTGTTTGCTATAATCAACATATGTTAAAATACGTAAACAAAGAAATAATATGAGAGGCGAAACTATTTATAAAATTTTAGATTTTATTGAGGACTCTAGTTTGAGTGCTGTCGACCTTACTACCGCCATTCTTCAGGCTGGATACGGGGCCAGTATGTCAAAAATTGAATATGGAAATAAAATTTTAAGCAAAGAGAGAGAAAGTTACCGATACGATCGACAGGAGGGAAGGCATTTACAAGTTTACCTTTCAAAATTAAAAAGCGACGGCTTAATCTTAGAAAATTTCTCAAACAAGCTCCAGCTTTCAAAAAATGGGAAACACAAGCTTAAGTTGCTTAAAAGAAACAAAATTATTGATAAAAATTCCTTTAAAAAAGAAATTGGAAATCGAACAATTATTATTAGCTATGACATACCAATTTCTTTTAACAAGGAAAGAAATATTTTACGAAATATTTTGCGTGTACTTGGGTTTCGTTTAATTCATAAAAGTGTTTGGATAGGAAAGGTTAAAATATCACAGCAATTCATTGACGCTTTAAGTACACTCGGAATTTTAAAGTTTGTTGAAATATTAGAAGTGACAAAAAATGGCAGTCTTAAAGAAATTTAATTATATTTACTAAAAATAACATATGTAAATTTAAGTAAACATATAGATTAAAATTCATTGACTCATTTTTGTTAATATATATCTTTCAGTTTTGATAGCGTTTTTTATTTTTAGTGTTATAATTTGAGGATGAAAAAAAAGGTTTGGGAGATATTTCTTAATTCAATTCCCAATTTAATAATGATTGGACTGATTCCTATAATAAAAAATGATTATATATTAACTTTAGTATATATTGGCATCATTGTTTTGCTGCTATTTTTTATTGAATGCACCAAAAAAGACCTCATTACTTTCTTGTTTGGCTTTATAGTTATTACATTTTTTGAATACATATTCGTAAGTACTGGAGTAGAAATTTTTATCAGAAATTCCTTATTTGGTATTATGCCATTATGGTTGCCATTTTTATGGGCATATGGTTTTGTTGCTATCAAGAAATCTTTAGAAATTTTAAATAATTATGAATAAATACTACCCGACAATTGGGCTTGAAATACATGCAGAGTTGAAAACGCAAACAAAGATGTTTTGCGCATGTAAAAATGATCCCGATGAAGAAAAACCGAATGTTAATATTTGTCCAGTGTGTGTGGCGCATCCAGGGGCATTGCCGGTTATAAATAAAAAAGCAATAGAGAATGTGATAAAAGTTGGTCTTGCAATAAACGGTACAATTGCCGATTTTTCTGAATTTGATCGTAAAAATTATTTTTATCCGGATATTCCGAAAGGTTATCAGATTTCTCAATATAAATACCCGATTGTTTCCGGCGGACGTTTAGCTGATTTCGACGTTACTCGTGTCCATTTAGAAGAAGACACGGCAAACAATAAACACGACAGAGGAGACTTCTCACTTATAGATTTCAATCGCGCCGGTGTGCCATTGATGGAACTTGTTACTGAGCCTCATACTTTTGAGAATGCGGAAAATGCTGCTAAAAGTGTCATAAAATTTGCTAAAGAATTTCAATTATTGCTTTGGTATTTAAGTGTATCTGAAGCCAATATGGAAAAAGGAGAAATGCGAGTGGAAGCAAATGTTTCTATTTCAACCGATCCAAAAAAATTGGGAACGAAAGTAGAGGTGAAAAATTTAAACTCTTTTCGCAGTGCCGAGCGTGCCATAAAATATGAGCTCGATCGAATGACTGAGCTTTTGGAAGTTGACAAAGGGGATCAAATAGTGCAAGAAACGCGTGGATGGGATGAAGGTAAACAAAAAACTTTTTCCCAGAGAAAAAAAGAAGGAAGTGCTGATTACAGATATTTTCCGGATCCTGATTTGCCAAAAATGAAACTTCATGAAGCTTTTGATTTGAAAAAAATGAAAAAAGATTTGCCGGAATTGCCGGAACAAAAACGTGCAAGGTATAAAAAAGATTTTGGCATAAAAGATGAAGATATAGAAGTATATATAAATGATCCAGAATTAGCAAAATGGTTTGAAGAAGTAGCTAAAAAATTAGTTCATCAAGATAGTATTAAAATTCTTTCGAATTATGTTACTTCAGACTATCTTGGGTTTAAAAAGAATAATCCCGATGTTAAATTACCAAGTGCTAATAATTTCGTTGAACTTATAAATTTAGTTGCAGAAAATAAAATTTCTTCACGTGCAACAAAAGATATTTTGGCAATGATTGTGATAAAAGATGAATCGCCTTTGAAAATTGCTACAGAAAAAAATCTTTTACAAACGAACGATGAAGGTGTATTAAAGGGAATTACGGAAAAAGTTATTTCCGAAAATTCTGAAGTAGTGGCTATATATAAGGCCGGCAAAGAAAATGCCATTATGTCTCTTGTTGGTAAGATTATAAAAGAATCCAATGGCTCAGCGAATCCTCAAATTGTTATTAAATTACTAAAAGAAATGCTAAAATAAAAGAATGTTATCTTTACGTGAGTGTATAAAAGAAGCAGAAAAAAAAGGTGTAGCTATTGGACATTTTAATATTTCAAATTTGGAAGCATTTCATGCTATTTACAATGCGGCAAAAAAATTAAAAGTGCCTGTAATTATCGGTGTATCTCCGGGCGAAGAATCTTTCGTTGGTCTCGAAGAAACCGTTGCGCTTGTTCATGCTCTTCGCGAGAAAGATAATTATCCAATATTTTTGAACGCGGATCATCACGTTTCTTTTGAAAGTGTGAAAAAATGCATCGATGCTGGTTTTGATGCTGTAATCATAGACCTTGCGAAATTAAGTTTTGAAGAAAATATAAAAATTACGAAAGAATGTGTAGAATACGCCAAGAAAACTAGAGCAGAAACAGGTAGAGATATTTTAGTGGAAGGCGAGCTCGGATATATTGGTTCTGGGTCAGATATCAAAGATACTATTCCTGAAGGTGCTGGAATTTTAACAAAACCGGAAGAAGCTCAAAAATTCGTGGAAATGACTGGAATAGATATGCTTGCTCCGTCTGTCGGCAGTATTCATGGACTTATAAAAAGTGGGAAGCCACATATTGACGGAGAACTGGTTAGTCAGATAAAAAAAACAACAGGAATTCCATTAGTGCTTCATGGAGGGTCAGGACTTCGTGATGAAGATTTTACCAATGCAATAGTATCTGGAGTTTCCATTGTTCATATAAATACTGAAATTCGTGTGGCTTATGATGAAGCACTTAAAAAATCTCTAATGGATCATCCAAACGAAACCACGCCTTATAAAATATTACAGCCAGTCGTAGATGCAATCGAAAAGATAGTAGAAGAAAGATTGAAACTTTTTAATGGAATGCAGGAAAACTTTTAAAGTGAAAAAAGAAATACGAAAATTTTTTAAGGGAGAAATTGACGATAGAGAAGTAACACTTGTTAAATATTCACATGACGCAAGTCTTTTGGAGGTACGACCTAAAATTGTGCTTTTCCCCGAAGATTCAGAAGATGTGAGAAATTTAATAAAATGGGTTTCCGAAAATAAAGAAAAATATCTTGATCCCGCCAACGGTGGGATAAGTCTTTCCATTACCGCTAGATGCGCAGGAACAGATATGTCTGGCGCAGCAATTGGGGAATCTATAATTTTAGATTTTACCAAATATATGAATAAACTGATTTCTTTTAAAAATAATGAAATTACAGTGCAACCAGGGATGTTCTATCGAGATTTTGAAAAAATAACTTTAGAAAAAGGGTTGATTTTGCCATGTTACACAGCTTCAAAAAGTCTAAATGCGATGGGTGGAATGTATGGTAATAATTCGGCTGGTGAACGGACTTTAAAATACGGCAAGATGGAGGATTATATTTTATCTGCAAAAGTTGTTTTTGCTGATGGGAATGAATATTTGGTTAAGCCGCTTAATCAAGAAAAATTAACAAAAAAAATCACACAGGGTGATTTTGAAGGGAATGTTTACAAAAATATCTTTAATTTAATAAACAGCAATAAAGAAGAAATAAAAAATGCCAAACCCAATGTACATAAAAATTCTGCAGGATATTATATTTGGAACGTCATAGATTCTGAACATAGTGAAGAATGGTTTGATTTAAATAAACTTCTTGTTGGTTCACAGGGAACTTTAGGGATTGCCACAGAAATTACTTTTAAAATTATTCCAGATAATAAATATTCAAAACTTGTGGCTATTTTTATGAATGATTTGGCTCCACTTGGTCGTCTGGTAGATGAAATATTAAAACTTAATCCGGAAACACTTGAAGCATATGATGACAAGACAATGAAACTAGCGGTTAAATTTTTTCCGGATTTTTTGAAGAATAAAGGATTCCTTGGAATGGTCAAATTTATGTGGAGTTTTTTACCAGAATTTTTGATGATGGTTACCGGTGGTTTTCCTAAATTAATTCTTCTAGCTGAATTTGCTGGAGATAATGACATAGAGGTAAATAAACAATGCGCAAAACTTGAAGAACAAATCAGAAATTTTAAGTTAAAAGTTCATATTACTAAATCCGAAGCAGAAGCAAATAAATATTGGGATATTAGAAGAGAAAGTTTTGCATTATTACGCAAACACGTGAAAAACATGAGAACTGCTCCATTTATAGATGACATTATAGTTCGTCCGGAATTTTTACCAAAATTTATTCCAGAACTTAATATTATTTTAAGCAAATATGATTTAATTTTTACACTAGCTGGACATGCGGGAGATGGTAATTTTCACATTATTCCTCTGATGGATTTCTCGCGTCCGGATATAGCGAAAATAATAATGGAACTTTCTGATAAAGTATATGATCTTGTAATTAAATACCATGGTTCAATTACGGCCGAACATAATGACGGTATAATTCGTACGCCGTATTTAGAAAAAATGTATGGAGAAAACATGATTAAAATTTTTGCAAAAATTAAAGAAATTTTTGATCCCCAAAATATTTTTAATTCAGGCAAAAAAGTACCGACAAAAGAAGCTGGAGGTACAAAAGAATATATAGCAACACACATTGCAGTCGAACATGATGCCCATCATAAGGTTTAAACAAATTTAGGTTAGTTTCTCTATTTGCTTTTTTAGTATTTTTGTATATACTGTTTTTATGTTTGTAATTAAAGCTGACAAAAGAGATTTAGATATAAAACTAGAAACTTTGAGAAAATTTGGAAAAATCCCGGCTGTGTTTTATGGAGCAGGGAAAAATGCCACGTCTGTTTCTATTGGAAATATTGAATTTAAAAAAGTCTGGCGAGAAGCAGGAGAATCTTCTGCTGTAAAAATCTCTACTCTAAGTGGAGATATTGATGTGCTTATTCATGAGGTACAAGTTGATCCTGTGACTGATGAACCAATACATGTAGATTTTTTGGCCATAGATATGAAAAAGAAGATACGTGTTAAAGTTCCGCTTGTTTTCGAGGGTATATCAAATGCCGTTAAAAGTGGAATAGGAAATCTTGTTAAAGTACTTCATGAAATTGAAATTGAAGCTTTACCATCCGACCTTCCACATAATCTTGTTGTGAACATATCTTCACTTGAAAGTATTGAAAATCAAATTTTTGTTTCAGATATAAAATTACCGACTGGAATTATTGTTATAACAAATGGAAATGACGTCGTGGCATCTATCGTTGCTCAAGTAGAAGAAAAAGAAGAAGTTGTTGCGCCGGTTGATTTATCGGCTATTGAAGTTGAAAAGAAAGGCAAAATTGCTGAAGAGGACGAGGAAGGAACAACGGGTGCTGAAGTTTCGGCTAAAGAAGAAAAGACAGAGAAGAAAATTGAGAAGAAATAAACTAAAACCGTGATATAATAAAAATTATGGTGCAAAAAACCATAGTTTTTGTTTTTATTTTTTTATTTTTTTTAAACATACCCATAAATAAAGTGGGAGCTATTTTTGATTGTTTAACACTTACAATTTCTTCTAACCAGTCTGATAAAGATTATTGTCGAAATGAATTAACTCAAATTGAAGCTCAACTCACCGATTTGATAAATAAACAAAAAGAACAACAAAAACAGACAGGCACACTCAAGGGTGATGTTGATTATTTAACCAGTCAGATTAACGCTCTTAAAACAAAAATTAAAGCCAGGGCACTTGCTATTACTCAATTAAAAGTTAATATCAAAGAAAAAGTTAATACAATTCAATCACTTTCTAATAAAATAGATCGCGAACATGAATCTCTAGCTCAACTTCTAAGAAATACCAATGAGTTTGACGATGAAAATATAGTGCATTTAATTCTTTCCGATGCTAGCATTTCAAATTTTTATAGCGATTTAGAATCTTATGCTTCAATTAAACAAGCCGTTAAAGCATCTGCAGATCTTATTCGAGGAATAAAAACAGAAACTGAAGTTGTAAAAAAAGATTTGGAAAAGAAACAAGATGCGGAAACAGATGCCAAAGTTGAACTTGAAAATGCTCAAAAAAAAGTAGTAAAATCAGAAACAGAAAAAAAACAACTGTTGGCTATTTCTAAAGATAAAGAACAGGCATATCAAAAACTTGCTGCCGAAAAAAAAGCTAGAGCTGATAAAATTCGTGCCGCCCTTTTTCAACTTCGTGATACTAAAGCTATACCTTTCGGCACGGCTCTTAAATACGCACAAGAAGTGCAGATTAAAACTGGTGTCCGACCAGCATTTTTATTAGCCATCATAACTCAAGAAACAAATTTAGGCGCAAATATTGGAACTTGTAATCGTCCAGACGATCCACCATCCAAAAATTGGAAAGCTGTAATGAAACCAGATCGTGATCAAGGACCTTTTGAACGCATTACTTCAGCTTTGGGTCTTAATCCGTATTCAGTGCCTGTATCTTGTCCATGGAATGGCGGTTGGGGTGGAGCAATGGGTCCTTCTCAATTTATTCCTTCTACTTGGGAACTTTATGCCAAGAAAATCGCAAGTGCTTTAAATATCAGTGGAATGCCTAATCCATGGGAACCGCGAGATGCTTTTTTTGCTTCTTCTATTTATTTGGGAGAATTAGGAGCAGATAATGGAGGATATACAGCTGAACGTACTGCGGCGCTTAAATATTATGCTGGTAGTAATTGGAAATTGAAAAAAAATGCATTTTACGGTGATAATGTAATGAAAAAAGCTAGTGGTATTCAAGCCGACATAGATTTGCTTTAGTAGTAAAATTGTGCTAAATTATTTGGGCAATGAAAAAAGATATACATCCTAAATACGATATAAAAACTAAAGCTACCTGCGCTTGTGGGGCAGTTTTTGAGGTGGGTTCAACTATGGGAGAAATAAAAATGGAAATTTGTAGCCAATGCCATCCTTTCTATACCGGTAATGAAAAAATAATGGATACTGCCGGACGAGTAGAACGTTTTAATAAGCGCAAAGCCGCAACTGCTAAAGTTAAAAAATAATGGATATTGAAGAATTAAAAAAAGATCACCGTACGAATTATCTTGCGGAGTTACTTCAGCAGTTAGCTCGTAAAGAAACCGAAGTACGCGAAATGTTGGCTAGTGATGAAACTTTGCATGATTTAGCAACGGCGGAACTTACCGGTATTCAAGAAGAGAAAGAGAGGATAGAAAAACAAATAGAAGATATTCTGGAAAAAGATAAAGAAGAAGAAGAATTTCCAAATGAAATAGTTATGGAAGTGCGGGCTGGAGCGGGGGGCGATGAAGCTTCGCTTTTTGCTTGGGAGCTTGTACATATGTACGAAAAATATTCTGAATCACAAGGTTGGCTCTGGAGAGTTAATTATGAATCAAAAAGTGACTTAAATGGTTATAAAGAAGCAAGTTTTGAAATAAAAGGCAAAGATGTTTTTAAGAAAATGCGCTATGAAACAGGCGTGCATCGGGTACAAAGAATACCAGCTACCGAAAAAAATGGCCGAGTGCATACTTCCACTGCATCTGTGGCTGTGCTTCCAATCAGGAAAAAAATAACTTTTCAAATAAATCCAGCGGATTTTGAACTGGAATATTCTCGTTCTGGAGGTAAGGGTGGACAAAATGTGAACAAAGTCGAAACGGCTGTACGTATTATTCATACTCCAACTGGACTTGATGTGCGTTCTACAAATGAAAGAAGCCAACTTGCAAATCGTGAAAAAGCGATGATGATTCTGACCGCAAAGCTTCAGCAGCTAGAAGAAGAAAAAGAAGCGGCAAAACATGCCGGTATTCGCAAAAATCAAATCGGTACCGGCGATCGTTCCGAAAAAATCCGCACTTATAATTTTCCGCAAGATCGTGTGACTGATCATCGAATTAAAAAATCTTGGCATAATTTGCCAAAAATAATGGAGGGAGATATTGGAGAAATAATTCACGATATTGAAACTGGGGCCGTGGGGGACGAAGAGGAAGAATAAATTGCATTTTATTTTATCTTTGATATGCTATACAAGTAGGGTCTCATTTAGCGAAAGAGTTTCTACGATTTATTAGGTAGTTTTTTGTCTCTTTTATTAAAAAGGGAAGAAGATAAGTTATGGCTACAAAGCTATATGTAGGGGGACTCCCTTACAGCACTCAAGAAGGCGCCCTAAAAGAGCTCTTCGCACAAGCTGGATCTGTAGTATCCGCTGTGATTATTATGGACAAAATGTCTGGTCGTTCAAAAGGTTTCGGGTTTGTGGAAATGGCAACGCAAGAGGAAGCAGCAAAGGCTATCTCTATGTTCAATGACCAAGAATTCGAAGGACGCAAACTAACTGTCAATGAAGCTCGCCCAATGGAAGCTCGCCCACCACGCTCTGGTGGTAATGACCGAGGCGGATACGGTGGTGGAGGAGGTGGACGTCGAGAATACTAATTCATAAAATAATAATGAACAAAAAATCGCTCACGAGGGCGATTTTTTGTTTGATTAAAATAAATATTTTTGTTATAGTCATTTCTAATGTGTACTTTTGAGAACGTATGTTTGAGCGTGTAGTTCAGTGGTAGAACGCTGTCCTGATAAGACAGAGGCCGATGGTTCGATCCCATCCACGCTCACCCAAATAATATTATTAAGTTTGCATCTACATTATCTTTATATTACAATAGGTTAAAGCCTTAAACGGCTTTGTTTTTGTGAGTAAAAATAATAACAATTCAAATAATGATCCCTGGTGGAAGCCGGGAATGCAGATTTTCAGTGGAGTTTCCACATGGATTGTAGCACCGATCATAGGAGCGCTTGTTTTGGGTAAAATTCTTGATTCGCGTTTTGGAACGAAACCATGGATATTTCTGGGATTAACGGGTGTGGCGTTTTTATTTTCTTCTTTTGGTATTGTGGAGGTTGTGCGTAAATATATGAAAAAGATAGAAAATGAAGATAAAGAGAAAAAAAATAAAAATAATATATAAAAATTAATTATGGAAGCAAAAGAAAATCCAATAACGGAATTAAAAGAAGAACAAATAAGCCACAATATTACGCTTTTTGCGGAACCAGTTTTTCATTTCAAAGATTTTGTTGTAACTAATGCACTTTTCACATCTTGGTTTGTTGTAATAATTATTGTTATTTTGTCTCTTGTTTTACGGACAAAGCTTCGAGAAGTACCAGGTAAATTACAAAATATTTTTGAAGTCATTATAGAAAATGCCCTAAATTTATGTGATCAAGTAACGAATAATCGAGCTCTCTCTATAAAAATTTTCCCAATTGCGATCTCTGTTTTTTTCTTTGTGCTTCTGAATAATTGGTTAGGTATTCTGCCACTCGGTGGATTTGGTATTCTGGAGGAAAGTGAAGGAGGTCTTTCTTTTGTTCCGTATTTACGCGGAGGAACAGCGGACATCAACACGACTATTGCGCTTGCCGCTATGGCGGTATTTGGAGCGAATCTTTTTGGTATTTTTTCCATCGGGCTCTGGAAAACTTTTAACAAGTATGTTAATCTAAAAGTGCTCGGCGAAATATTTACCAAAATACGCCATGAGCCGACAGTTATCATTGTTGCGCCGATTACGTTCTTTGTTGGTTTAATTGAAATTATTGGTGAATTTGCAAAGGTTGCTTCTCTCTCTTTTCGTCTTTTTGGAAATGTTTTCGCCGGAGAGGTTCTTTTGGTCTCCATGGCTGCTTTGGTAGCTTATATCATTCCAATACCATTTCTTTTTTTAGAAATATTAGTGGGAGTGATTCAGGCATTGATCTTTTCAATTTTACTTGTCGTGTATTTCACCATTTCAGCCACAGATCACGATGAACATGAAGAAAGTCATGAAGAGAAAAAATTAGTCCATGCGTAAGTCATTATAAATTATTAGTCGAAATTATTAATCATTAATTATTAAAAATATGGATTTAGATACTATTGCAAAAGCTGTAGCCATTGGTTTGGGTTCTGTTGGTCCTGGTATTGCTATCGGTTTAATTGGTTCCAAAGCGATGGAATCAATCGGACGCAATCCTGAAGCAGCAGGGAAAATATTGGTTCCGATGTTGCTTGCGTGTGCATTCGCAGAAGCCATCGCTATTTACGCGCTAGTTATTGCGTTTTCAATTTAAAAAATAAGTGTAATGGAATCAATCATTTCCACATTTCACATAGATTGGAAGATTATGATCGCGCAAGCGGTCAACTTCGCCGTTGTCTTTGTGGTGCTTTACATTTTTGCTTTAAAGCCGCTCAGTAAATTAATGAGTGAACGAGGAGAAAAAATAGCAAAAGGAATTGATGATGCTAAAATGAATGCGACTCTTTTAGAAAATACTCGTGTTGAATACGAAAAGGTTTTATTAAATGCTCGTACAGAGGCGAATAAAATCTTTCAAGATGGTAAAAAACAAGCAGAAGCTAAAAAGACAGAGATGATAGAAAATGCAAAAATGGAAGTGTCTGGAATTATAAATACCGGCAAAAAAACACTTGAAGCGGAAAAAATAAAAATGGTGGAAGATGCAAAAACAGAAATTGTTTCTTTAACAATGCTTGCCACGGAGAAGTTACTTAGTAGTAAGCAAGATTTGAGTAATTTATAATAACATGACTACAATTTCTAACAACAACATAGCTCACGCACTCTACTTAAATTCCAAAGGCAAAAATGGTAAAGAATTAACAGATTTTAGCATTAACGCAACCCGATTTTTGTTTAGAAGGAGACTGACGGCCAAAATTCCAGATATTCTTAAACATCTAGAGAATATGATACATCGAGAAGAAGGAACGATAGTAGTAAAAATTATAACTGCTCACAAGTTAAGTCATGATACCAAAAACGAATTAAGTCATTCTTTAAAAAAAAGATACAACATAGAAAATGTTATCTTAGAAGAAATCATGGAGCCGAAATTATTAAGAGGATATCGAATTGAAGTAAATGATGAAGTGATAGATCTTTCAATGAAAAACAAAATTTCCCAATTACAACAACATTTAATAAAATGATATGAGTCATAATCACGTCGTAGAAAATTTAAGAAAAGAAATAGAAAATTTTTCCGCTCAAATAAAAGTTGAGAAAGTGGGTCACGTATTGGAAGTTTTTGATGGTATTGCTAGAGTTTCCGGGCTCTCTGACATTAGGTCTTCCGAAATGGTAACTTTTGCGGGTGGAGAGACGGGTGTAGCGCTCAATCTTGAAGAAGACACAGTAGGCGTGATAATTTTGGGAGATTTTTCTAAAATCAAAGAAGGGGATGAAGTTAAGGCTACCGGCAAAATTTTAGAAATTCCCGTGTCGGATAATATTTTAGGTAGAGTGGTAAATTCGCTTGGTATGCCAATAGATGGAAAGGGTGTAATTAAGTCTGATAAAACTTATCCAATAGAAAAAGTAGCTCCCGGTGTTGTGACGAGACAGAGTGTGAGTGAACCTGTTGCCACAGGAATAAAAG
>Ga0209542_10010671_pt1 | contig 16510 bp, 22 predicted proteins | sample RifCSPhighO2_01_FD_184028 | JGI IMG/M metagenome (GOLD analysis project Ga0209542, IMG submission 184028) | Soil microbial communities from Rifle, Colorado - Rifle CSP2_plank highO2_0.1 (SPAdes) (version 2) | ecosystem: Environmental > Terrestrial > Deep subsurface > Rock core/Sediment ...
TCTCTACACCAATTTCTTTAGCTCCATCGAGGCTTCTAACTTTTCCTAGTTCTGGCATTCCTCCTAAAGAACTACCAGGGTACAAGCACCAAGTTTTATCTTCTAAGCTCATCATACGATTGGTAAAGATTGCTTCAAGTTTTTTATTATCATTAATACAAACCTCTAAAATCTCCCCATCTCTGTATTCTGGAGGTTTGCCTTTAATTTTTATTAACCCAAAATTGTCAATATGAACTACTGTGCCATTAGGAATTTTAAAATCAACCAAAAAATCATCATTTCTTTTCTCTCCTAATTTTTCAAAATTTTTTCCTAAGGCTATTTTAGCCACTGCTGGTGCATGTACACACTTTCCTCCAAAAGGAAGAAATCCAGGATCATTTAATTCATAAAGTTTCTCTAACCCAAAATCCTCTATAAGCCAATTAAGTGCACCTGTGTTTGCGCCAACAAATTTAAAGCCGTTCTTTGTCTCGCCAATAAGCCGTGCAGGTCTAACTTTAGAAGGGTTTAAAACAACTAAAAAAATGGTGTTTTTTGGAGGATAGATTTCAGCCATCAATCTCGCTAAAAAAGCGCCATTAATTATCGAAAACTCTTTTGCTGCAACAAGTGGCTCTATAATAATGCTCTGGTTTTGATCATTTTTATTAATTTTCTTAAGTATTTCTGCGCGGATTTCATTATATGCCACATCAATACAATCGCTTATTATTACAATATATTTTTTCAACTTTCAAATCTTCCGGTTAAAAACCATGCACTCCACAATTTAACTATTAAATAGACATTTTTAAAATTTGCTTATCAAAAAATAGTATAGGTGTTGAACGAGTTTTAGCATGGATATGTGGCTTAGACACTATAAAAGACGCCATTGCATTCCCTAGGACGATGACAAGATATAACCCTTAGGTTTTCTAAAAGTATAAAAACTTTCTAGTTATCTGTTTTAGATGGAATATAATGCTGAAAAAAAGAGATAAAATTAGATAAAATAATAAATAATCTAGATAAATTTGTTCTTGATTTTATTAAAAATATTGATAATTATGTTATTGTTTCTGGGTATGTTTCAATCTTGCTTGGGAGGTCAAGGGCAACAGAAGATGTTGATTTATTAGTTCCTAGGCTTAATAAGGATAAATTTGAGAACATTTGGAGTAATCTTCATAATAATAGATTTTGGGGCATTAACACCTCTAACATAAATGAAGCTTTTGAAATGTTACAAGAGCATGCTATAAGGTTTGCAAGGAAAAAGCCTGTTCCAAATATAGAGTTTAAAACCATAAAAACTGATTTAGATGAATATTCTTACGCAAACAGAATAAAAGTTATTATTGGCAAGGATGAATTATTTATCTCTCCTTTAGAGATGCAGATTGCTTATAAACTATTCTTGTCTGCAGAGGGCATTGAAGAAGAACTTGAGCCTGATAAAGATATAGAAGATGCTCAGCATTTATATGAGGTTTTTAAGGAAAAAATTAATAAAGATGAGCTTCTTATCCTTGTTAATAAATTAAATGTTAAAAATAAATTGAAATTATTGGAAAAATGAATGCAAATAAGAGCTTTTCAATTATTCGAAATAAAGAAATGGAGAATTTTAAATGAAAGCAAAAGATATAAAAGTTGATTTAGATGAACTAAAGAAATTTAAGGCTCAAAATGCCAAGGAAAGAATTGAGTTTATTAAGTACTGGGCAAAATATATGAGAGAGCATTCAGACCAAGAGTGGAGCAAACAGCAAAATGTTGTTATTGATTCTCAAGTAAGGGAGTAGGCTTATTAATCTTCTAAAGCTATTTTTATTGAACATTGATTTTGATGGTTCAGATTTGTATTACTTTTGTTAGAAATAAAATTATCTGTGTTTTATAGGAACTGAACAGTCAGCACAAATAACTTCGACTTTCTTTGTTATTGGGCTTATTACAAATTTGTATAAGTAAGGCCTTAAGACTTTTTTGCATTGGATGCATTTATTGTCTTGGTCAATAATAGCTTGCTTATGACTAGAAACACTTAACACTATGCTCTTCATAGGCTGTGCTTTCAACGCCTTGATATAGTTAGAAGGATTTATTTCGTTTCCCATACAATTAGGCATAAAGGGGTTCTTTATAAACTTTATTGTGGGATTTGTGCCTATTTTTTAGGCTATAAAAAGGTTTAAAAACTAAAGAGGCAGGTAGAATTATCTACTAAATTGGAGGTTAAAGATGGCTTACAAATTTAAGGATGGCGAAGAGTCTGAAGAAGAGAGTTCGGATGAAGATGCTGACAAGGAAGATGACGACTCTGAGGGCGATGGAGATGACGACTTAGGTTACTAAGTAGTCCAACACTTTTTCTTTTAGTTATTTTTTTAATGATTCGTGTTTATTATTGATTAGTTTTAGTTATAACTTATACATTATGCGAAAGAGTTAAAAACCCAAAAATAAGTGGCTTTTCATTAAACTAGAGAATGAACCTTTAGAAAAGGTTCCCAAAACCAGTAATTAACCAAGAACCTTTTGAAAAGGTTCCCAAATAAAACTTGAACAATATGGATGACGAAGAATTGGATATGGATGAGCTTGATTTAACTAGCCAGGAAACTGCAGGCCCAGATGATGAAAGCGATGATGGCTGGGAATAGGTTTTTATATTATTGTTGGCTTTTTAGAGGATGAAAATAGATGAGATTCTTAGAGATTTTGTTAAGGAATGTTCTAAACGACTTAATTTGATGTCTATAGTTCAGTTTGGTTCTTCTACTTACCTAAAAAATCCGAAAGATATTGATTTAGTATTTTTCTTTAATAATATGGTGTTTTCTAAAAAAGAGTTTGAGAGGTTAATCTCAATCACTAAAAATTTTGAAAAGAAGCACCCTGAAATTTCTTTTAATATGAGTAACACCTTGCATAGTAAAAAGTATAAAATAACAATAGTTCCTTTACAGAATGCTGATTTAAAATATCAAATTGATAAGGTTTTTTTAAGATTTATTCAAAAAGATTCTAATAAGAAGATCTTATTTGGAAAAGATCCTCTAAAAGATTTGACGATACATTTTGAAAAAAGAGAGATTATAGAAAGATTAGCTATTGAGATTAATCACTATTCTAGATTAAAGTTTGAAAAAAACAATTTATCTGATCAAAAAGAATACATAAGTTATTTCTTTAAGAGTGTTCTTAGAATCATGTTGCTTGATCAAACTGTTTCAAAAAAGGAAGAATTAATTGAGAAGTTTAATAAAAAATATTCTAAAATAGAATTACCTAAAAATTATATGAAAATATTAAATCACTATGTTGATTTGGATGACTATACTGGTGTTTTGAGATTTTCTAAAGATTGCTTAGAGGTATTGGCAAAATGAAAATTCTTGCAATTGGCGATTTTCATGGAAGTTTGCCTAAAAAGTTTTACCAGGAAATAGTTAATGCTGATTTGGTTTTATGTACTGGTGATTTTGGAGGGAGTGATAGACTTTTGAAAGTGATATTTAGCCATTTTCATGATAAATGGTGGAAGATTATAGGGCATAAGAAAGCTAAGGAGTATGTAATGGAAGATTATAATTCTGGGTTGAAGGTTATTAGTAAATTAAATTCTTTCAACAAGCCTATTTATGTTATTCCTGGAAACTGGGATTTTATAACCAAATCTGAATTTGAGAGGACTGCTAGTTTGGATCTAGAAATGTACCCTTCTTTAATACGAAGAAAATTTAAAAATTTAAAGTGGTGGAATAGAGGGATGAAGAAGGTTGATGGCTTAAAAATCCTGGCCTTTGGAGGTCCCGTTACTGCTGGTGCATATTTAGACAAAGGCGTTTTGTCTGATAAACGTAGAAAGAGAAGCATAAAAAGAAATAATAAAGAGGTCAAGCAAATAATGTCTTATGGTGAAAAAAATATAGATATTCTCTTTGCTCATTATACTCCTTATAAGTATTTTGACAAAGTTAGATTTAAAGGACACAATCCCATGAACGGGAAACATGTTGGGTTTAAGGGGTATACTGAATTTATCAAAAAATATCAGCCACAATTCTTTATTGCAGGTCATATGCATGAATATCAGGGAGTGAAAAAATTAGGCAAGACGTTGATTATTGCAACAGGACCTTCTGAACACGGCCAGGCTGTTTTAATAGATTATCCCAAGGGTAGCAAGGGAAAAATAAAAGTAAAATTCATCAAGTAAGTCTTTTATAATTATCCTTAAAAAGGGGCTTTTTCTTGAATTTTTATGAACATAGATGAAATAAAAGGTCTTGTTAAAATAGTTGAGGCTTCTGACATTGATAGTTTAGAGGTTAGGAGATGGCTTAGAGGTGGAATTAGAGTTACTAAAACAAGACAAGTTTCTTATCAATCAGAGGGGGTGACTTCTTCCGCTCCTTCTTCTAATGTGCCTCCAGAGAATTATGCTAAAATTAGTAACAAACAAAGATATGTTTTGATAGAGTCTAAATGGGACTATGGACCTAATAAGGATCTTGTTATTGGGGGTTTTCATCTTTGCAAAAACCATGAAAATCCAGATCCCGAAAGTGAAGATAGAAGGATAATTTTATCTGAAGGGAGCAGAGTTAATCAGGGAGAACTTTTATATTACTTGGATGCTTTAACTCTTAGTAATCCAATAGTCTCCCCTGTTACAGGGACTGTAGTAAAAATTCTTGTTGAGCCGGGAAGTGTTATTCAGTATGGCACGAAACTGTTTGTTATTGAGAAAGATATGGATCAAAAGCCTTAAAAATCACGGGCTTTTTCTAATAAAATGATGAAGTTTATTGTGGCTTCTGGGCCTGTTATAATTGAAAATGGAAAACTTTTAGCGGTTAAGGATAATAACATAGGGTATGAAATTGGTAATCTTAGAAGGAGTAAAAAGGGGTGGAAATGTTTCTCCTAATGTCAGGGCTTTAGTTGAGAAAGAATATTCTAATCTAAAATGAAAATAGGGAGCATAGAATTGAGATGGCTAGGGCATTCTGGATTTTTTATTAAAAATTCAAAAAATATTTATATAGATCCTTATAATATAAAAGACCAAGAAACAAAGGCAGACATTGTCCTTATCACCCATGGGCATTATGATCACTGCAGTTTAGATGATCTGAAAAAAGTTGTTAAGGAAGGGACAAGAGTCTTTGTGACTGCGGACGCACAAAGCAAAATAACAAGGTTTGATATCCCTGTGAAGATAGAGATTGTTGAGCCTGGTATGGAGATTGATTTAGGGGATATTAAGCTTGCTACTCTGCCTGCTTATAATATTGACAAGCATTTTCATGCAAAAGAGGAAGGATGGGTTGGATATTTGATAAAGATAAATGATGTTATTGTTTATCATAGCGGTGATACTGATTTAATTCCTGAGATGCAGAAGCTTACAGGTCACAAACAGTCAGGGAAAACTTTTGTTGCCTTACTTCCTGTTGGGGGAAGATTCACAATGAGCGCTGAGGAGGCATTTGAGGCAGCAAAGATAATAAAGCCGAGTTTAGCTATTCCAATGCATTGGGGAAGCGTTATTGGCAGTGAGAGCGATGCCAAGGAATTTGTTGATTTGTGCAAGGAAGCCGGGATTGACGCAATGATTCTGGAGAAGGAATGAAATTTAATATTTTTATAAATAAAAAAATAGAGAAGGAGTAAGATGAAAATATTAGTTGTTGGTGATCCTCACGGCTATAAAAATATCAAAGATATAAAAGCGGATAAGGATATTGATCTTATTTTAATTACTGGAGATTTAGCAGAATCTGATTTGGTGAGGGACGCCTTTTTTAAGGCTAAGGCAAAAGGAATTAGTGATTTTAGGAAAGCTTTCTCAAAGACTGAGCTTAATGAGCTATACACGAGATTTGTTATGTCTGCTGTTGACGTTATAAAACATTTTGCTAAGTTCAATAAACCTGTTTACTTTGTTTATGGAAATCTTTTCGGGATGGAATATAGTATTATGAATAAATGTGTTAAAGATAATCGCTTAGATGTTCCAGATTTTGAAAATGAAATTAAGAGATTTAAGAATGTGTTGAATATTGGATTAAGAAAGGTTATCTTTAAGGGAATAACGATAGCAGGAGTTCCATATTTTGACAGTTTAGAGTGGATAAATGAGTTTGATGCTAAGGACAATGAAAAAATTGATTTTGCAAAGAAGCAAGAACCTAAGGTTAAAACTTTTTTAACTTCCTTAAAAAAAGTAGATATTTTATTGACCCATATACCTCCCCGTGGTTATTTGGATCTTGTTAGTGTCAAGTTTGCTCCTGAAAACTGGAAGGGAAAAAATGCAGGCAGTTCTTTAGTTCTTAAATACGTCAAAAACAAGAGGCCTAAATATGTTTTTTGCGGGCATATTCATGAAGGAAAAGGTTCGGTTAAAGTAGGGGAATCTAATGTTTATAATATTGGATGTAATGGGGATTTTCTTGAAATTGATCTAAAATGAAGAAAATTTACATGGACATGTGGAAGTTGGCTAAACCTTATTATGAGAAAGGAAGGCCTATGGATATTGATCATATAGAATGGATGATGAAAGATGCGATGTTTGTCTGCAAAGAAGAAAAACTTGATGATTCTTTATTGCTTCCTCTAGTTATTCTCCATGATGTGGGTTACGGAGTGGGCAAACATGTATATCTTGAAAAAGAATCGAAAAAGGACCATATGGTGGCGGGAGCAAAAATCGCTGAAGGAATTTTAAATAAACTTAAATATCCTAAGGATAAGGCTAAGAAAATTGTTGATTATATCTCAGTTCATGATAATTGGATATATGGTGAAGATGAAATTTACAGAAAAGATTTAGTATTGGGAACTTTTAATGATCTGGATTTTATGTGGTTAGCTGTTCCTAAAGGATTTGTAGCCATAAAAAAGATCTTAAACAAAACAGATAAAGAATTGATTGATCACATAAAAAATGACAGTAAACTTGTTAGAAGACCCTTTGCCACCAAAACAACTAAAAAGCTATATGAAAAATACATGAGGAATTTAAAATGAAATTCATATTAGGTTCTGAAAAAACATTTAGTGATTATATTGATTCTATTGATGAAAACGATAAGATAGGAATACTCAGTCATAATGATTTGGATGGAATGGCTTCTGTTATATTTTTGGAGAAAATTCTCGAGGCTAAAGGGCTTAAAGCTAGTTTTGTTGACTTCTTGTCATTTAAGATTGGGATGTTTTCAGAACCGTCTGAGAAAATGAAAAAGCTGGGTGTGGCGAAGGTATTTCTTACTGACTTGAATGTAGACAATTCTGATTTTGAAGGATTTGAGAAGTTTAGAGAAGAGTTTGATGTTTTGTTAATAGATCATCACCCCATAAATCCAAAACTTAAAAGTCATAAAAATATAATAAAAACACAAGGCTCTGATTGCATAGCCTACGTAATGTATAATTTTGGAAAAGACTATTTTGATGTTGAGGATTGGGATTGGCTCATATGTCCTACAATGATTGAAGAGTTTAGTTTTAAAAATAATAAGGAAAATTTAGATTTTTTGAAGAAGAAATATAGCGACGTAAAAGATTATGACCCTTTTGATTCCGAGCCTGGAAGAGTGTCAAGAGAAATATCTTATGCTGTTAAGTATTTTAAGGATGCCCGAAAGATTTATTTGTTGCTTAAGGAAAGAGATTTAGAAGAAATAAAAAAGGTAAGTAAATTAGTTGATGGCGAAGTGAATAAATTTATAGAAGTTTATGAGAAAGAGGCTGAATTTTACAAAGAAAAAAATATTTATTTTTATTACGGGCATCCAAAGTATGATGTTGGGAGTATTGTGGCCACAGCTTTATCTAAAAAACTGCCTTCAACAATTGCTTTTGCTGCTCCTTCAAATGATTACATGCTTAGAATTTCATTTAGGAATAATTCAGGGACTGCGGATGTGAGTGCTTTGGTAAAAAAAGGGGTTGAAGGACTCAAAAATGCTACAGGTGGGGGTCATGCACCTGCCGCTTCTGCCGGAATAAGGAAGGAAGATTTGGAGAAATTCAAGGAAAACATCCTGAATTAATATCTTTTGTAGAATAAAAAAGTTTAAATAGAAACAGATAATGGTTTTTTCATTATATTAATTGATGGGAGTCAATTAATGTAACTTTACATGCATGTAGAGAGCTTTTCTCGTTCTTAACTAGCTGAAAGTCTTAAAGTATATAAAACTTTCGGCAAAAATCCGCATAGCGGAGGACTTACAGAGTTGTAAGGAGGTTTAAAGAAAAAAACAAAAAATGGTACTAGATTTTGCAAAAGAAGCCATAGGTAATGCGGACACTCACAGCATCAATTTTGACGAACTAAGAGCTGGAAAGGCTAATATAAAGGTTTTCGGAGTTGGTGGAATGGGTTGTAATGCAATTACGTGGCTTTTTAATAAAGGTATAAACGGAGCAACTGTTTACGGAGCAAATACTGATGCCCTTCACCTTTCTGTTACAAAGGCTGATGAGAAGATTTTGATCGGAAAGGAGTTGACTAGAGGTCTTGGATGCGGAGGAATGCCTCAAAGAGGAAGAGAGGCTGCCAAGGAGGCTATAGTTGACATAAAGAAGGCTGTTTCAGGCGCTGATATGGTTTTTGTCATCACAGGAATGGGTGGCGGAACAGGAACAGGAGCTGCGCCAGTTATTGCGCAACTTGCCAAAGAGACAGGAGCTGTTGTTATAGGTGTTGTAACCATGCCTTTTGAGTCTGAAAAAGCCAGAATTGATAAGGCTGAATTCGGATTACAAGAGCTTAGAGAGGTTTCAAACACTTGCATTGTTCTTGACAACAACAGACTTGTAGACATTGCAGGACAACTTCCAATAGAACAGGCATTTGCTGTAGCAAATGAGCTTGTGTCCACTATGGTTAAAGGTATTGTTGAAACAATTACATTACCAAGTTTAATCAACCTGGACTACGCAGACGTTTCCGCTATTATGAAAGATGGTGGAGTGGCTGTTATTGGAATTGGAGAATCAGATTCACAGGATAAGGTTAATGAAGCTGTTAAGCAAGCCCTTACACACCCACTACTTGATGTGGACTACCAAGGAGCTACTGGAGCTTTGATACACGTTACTTGCGGACCTGACTTGAAACTTGAGGAGTTTGATACAATCGGAAGATCTGTTTCAGACAGCTTAAGCCCTGATGCGCAGGTTATCATTGGAGCTAGAATCAGTAAGGACTTTGTAGGAAAGGTTAGAGTTATCACAATTATGACTGGAGTTAAGAGCCCTTACGTTTTAGGCAGGGATGTTGAAGAAAGATCAATGCCTGCTTCAAGAGAAATATCTGATCTGGGCATAGAAGTGTGGAGATAATTTTTTAATCCGGAGTTTCTCCGGTTTTTTCTTTTTCTTTATTTTTTCTTTTTAATAACTCTTATAAACTATGTTCTGCTAAATGAAATATGGCAAGAATAAAGAGGTTTGGGATTCTTAGGATGTCTTCTTTTATGGGGCTTTATAGTGTTTTTATTGGGTTGATATTTGCACTCCTTGCTGGATTGTTATTTTCAATTATTTCTTCAATATTTGCCAGCGGTGGAGACTATGTTATCCAGAATGGGGGCCCTGCTGAATTAGCTAACTCTGGTATTGGCAACCCTCTTAGCTTTAGTTGGTTTTATCTTGTATTGTTTCCAATAATATTTGGGGCCTTTGGCTTTGTGAGTGGATTGATTTTGACTCCTATAATAAATTTAACACTAAAGGCGATTGGGGGAATTGATTTAGATCTGGACTTTCAGGAATATCATCAACAACCCCAACAGGTTTACAGACCTTCTCCACCCCCACAATATTCTCAGCAACAATCAAGATACTAATTATATAAGCCCTAGAACAATATACCCTATTGTTATCAAAAGAATTATTATAAACCATACCCAGGGCCCTTTTCTTGGCTTGTCTTCTTCGTCCTTGTCTATCCTATTGATTTCGTACTGAATATATAAGTGAGTAAATATAAACGTGAAAAACCCTGAAATTGGCTTTTCGCCTTTGTTGTCTAGCGCTTGGTTTATTATTGATCTGGATTTGAATGCCAGATAAAGGGAAAATATTACTCTAAGGATAATTCCAGCTCCAAGGATTATGATAAGCATTGTCTGCATTGCCGTCGAATTTTGATAGAAAGATCCCATCTCTTCTGGAGAAATTGTCAGGGGGAAGAGAATTATGGCTGCGATTGTTATTATGTTTATTATGAGCAGTGTTTTTGGGATCCTTTTTGCAAGTTTTTTAGGCACTCCAAGATTGTTTAATTCTCGGGATCTCTTTATATACCAAATGGCTGTGTAAATTCCAAGGGTTATAGCTGAAAGAAGCCAGAGCATGAAAATATTTTTTTTCTGAGGCAAGGTTTCGTGATCTATTATTTGGGAAGGCGTTTCCGGAACTTTTATTTGCGGGAGTTTTTTTACTTCCTGCTTTGAGAAGGGGTTAAGCTCTTTTTCTTTGGATTCACCAAATGACGGCAAAGGTGGAGGGGAAGACTCCTTTCTGTGTTTTAACAGTATGCTTGATAAATCGTCTGTCATTTGTGCCTCTTTTTCCATTTGTGTTTTATTATTATGCTGATAGCTTATGAGATTTGTTCATTTTTTTGTTATCATACTCATCAAAGAAAAGTATGCTCTCTATCTCTATTTTTGCTTTTTTCGTCAAAGACTTTTGGTATTCATATCCTATTGGGAATACTGCCTCAACATCCACTCCCTCTGGGATTTTTAAAAGTCTTTTTATTTGTCGTTCTACAAAAAATCCTATCCAGCATGCTGAAAGCCCTTTTTCGGTTAGAGAAAGGAGGAAGTTTTGTATTGCTGCCCCTGCCTGCTGTCTTGCATATATTTTGCCTGCAGGACCGAACTCATTTATGAGTCTCTCAGGTTTCGAACAGGCGACAACAACATAGTGGGCTTGTTTTATGAAATCCTGCTGACAAATGACTGAAAGTTTTTCTATTTTTTCCCTGTCAGATATTACTATAAATTTTAGGGTATAATTGTTTCCTGCTACAGGGGAGAATCTTGCCGAATCTATGGATTCTATGATATCTCTCCAATCAGGCTTTATATCCTTGAATTTTCTCACAGACTTTCTTGTTCTAATCACTTTCTGAAGTTCCATGATTTAGAGAAGAATAGAGATTATAAAAAGGTTACGAGAATTACTACCGATCTTTTTTATAGTATTCGACACGTTCTTTCCCCTTCTTTAGCCAGACTTTTCCTAAATACCATAACATCGGACCTAATATGATAAAGATTATTCCTATCCACCAAACTTTATCTTTTGTAAAAATTAAATATATTCCTAATATTGGGAAAACAATAGCGGAAATAAGACTTCCTATACTGGAATAAATTACTTCCCATCCAATCATTCTATTTACATATTTTCCAGATGGTGTACTTTCAGACCATTCAGTTAATTTTTTTGACTCTTTTTTTGTTATCAATGATATTGCTACTATCAACATCGCAATGGTTATTAATACACTTCTTATTATTTCAAAGTCATTCATTAAGATTTGCCCTAGCCATAAAAATGCAAGAAGAATTATCACTCCAATCAAGATCGTTATCCTATCTCCCTTTCTCATATCTTCTAGCTTTTGCATGTTAAATTAAAACCTTTATTTTTTGAATCATCCAAATTGCATGTACAAAAGAACCCCTGCAAGAATTAATATTAAACTAATCACAATTATCCATCCTATTTTGTTTTGTCCTTTTTCTTTTTCTTGCCATTGTTGTATAAATTGCTGTTCATTTGCTGCTTCCTCTACTCCTAATTCGTATAGTGTTTTTTCTCCAGATAAATATTTTCTATGGAATTTAAAGTAGAAAATTATTGTAGATAAAAGGCCTATTAAGAATAGTATTGTTCCTACATAGCCAAGAATTAATAATCCTTGAGGCATCTCTGGGACAGAAGCACTTCCACTTATTATATTTAAAATATTGCCAAATACCTGCTTTGAATATGTGTATAGTACTATACTTCCTATTATTGGCCCAAGTATTACTAAAGATTCTAAAATAATCCATCCCCACTTTTTAGCTAGTCTTGTAAGTTTAAACATTAAAAGGAAAAATATAAATCCGATGATAAAAGATAGACCTATTTTACTTAAGACAGGTATTTCTATTTTGAATATTTTAAAAAAAACATTAATAAATGTGATAATTGCAAGTATTGCCACAATATCTAAAAGAAATTTGTAGAGTTTCTTTTTTCCAGGGTCTTGTGTTAACATAAATCATTCAATTGAAACATATTTATAAACCTAATCAAAACTTATAACTCCGCCACCCAAACATTCTTTGCCATTATAGATCACAATTGCTTGACCTTCTGAAACTCCTGTTATTGGTTTGTTTAATATTACTTTTAATTTTCCTTTTTCTTTTGAGATGCTTGAAGGTAATAATTCTCCAACCTGCCTTATTCTTGAGAAGATTTTGAGAGACTTATTCCCACTCGCCCCCCCACGAGTTAGGCTCACTTTGTTCGCGATTGAGTTATCTTTAATTAAATAACTATTTTTATTATTTATCTCATTCTTTTTTGAGTTACCTTCTAATGGATTATCAGATATCCAATGTGGTTTTTTTATATAAATCTCTTTTCTGTAATTTAACTTGTGGCCTTCAGGAGCAGCAACAAGAATATTCTTCTTTGCGTCTTTCCTTGCAATGTACCATTTTTTCATGCTTTCTTTATTCTTTTTTTCAATTTCTATTCCAAACCTAGGGCCTATCCTTTGGCCTATTGTATAATAGTATATTCCATCATGCTGTCCGATTACATTTCCTTTAGGGTCAAGGATTTTTCCCGGTTTAGGAGGTATCTTTTTTTGAAGAAACTTTTTAAGATTAACTTTTCCTATAAAACATATGCCAACTGTTGATTTCTTGTCGAAGTTGGGAAATTTGTTTTTTTTGGCAATTTCCCTTATTTCACTTTTTGTGAAATCTCCTATTGGAAATTGTGTTTTGGCCAACTCGCTTTGTTTTAGTCTATAAAGAAAATAAGATTGGTCTTTTAATTCATCTTTTGCTCTTTGTAGAGAATATCTAAACTTATTCCCTAACTCGCAACCTCGCTCGTTGTGAGTTTTGCAATTTTGTCTCGCGAAATTGCTCGCCTCCCACCCAGAGATAGGCTCATTAACATTCGCATATTTATTATTTTGTGTTAATACACTATTTTTTCTCAGGTTTTTATTAGACTTATCTTTATTCTTAGTATTTTCTAATCTCTCTTTTTTTATTCTTGCATAGTGACCTGTGACTAAGAAATCACATTTGAGCTTTTTAGTGGCTTTCAATAAGAGAGGAAATTTTACCTTTTCATTGCAGTCAACGTCTGGATTAGGGGTTATTCCTTGCCTGTATTTTTTGTACATTTTTTCAACAACAAGTTTTCGGTATTCCTTTTCAAAGTCTAGGGTTTTTAATGGAATGTCCAACATGGTGGCAATCTTTAGGGCTATTCTTCTTTCTCCTCTCCATGTGCATTCGCCAAGGTCATTTTTTGTATCACTCCAGTTTTTCATAAAGGCACCAATAACTTCGTAACCTTTCTGTTTCATCATCAAGGCTGCAACACTAGAGTCTACTCCACCAGACATAGCAACGAGAACCTTCTTGTTTGTCATTTATTTAGATATTCTTTTAGATATTTTAATGTTGGTAAGCCATAAGCTTTTCTTTCTTTGTCTGTTATGGTGCCGTCTATTGGATATAGCTTCCATTTCCCATTTTTTAACTCTGTTGCTTGAGTCCCAAATTTTTGAGGCTTTCCCTGTAGTTGTAGAAGTCTATCTGTTGCTTGCGCGATGAGAGTTTTGGCTGGTTTATATCCTTTCTTAACTGACAATTTAGCATATCTTAACGCTTTTTTTGATAAAGCAAGATTAAATGCGTGGTGTAAAATTATTCCAGCCGTATAGTAATCTTTAGCTTTTTTCATCTTACCTTTCTTTATTAATTTGTTAAGTTCTGATCTTAGATATTTATTTGTCTCAAAATATTCCTTATCTGTATAATGGTCTTTCCATCTTCGAGTATGATACTCATCTTTTTGTCCAAGATGTTGTATTGTCCATTTCGCCTTTATTTTATGCCAATGGTCTTTGTCAAGAATAAAGCCAACACAGTTTTTTGTCCCACATCTACACGGATATTTTTTATGTCCTTCTAAATCAAAGCCGTAGTTATAAGACAGTTCTTCTCCTTTTTTTATGTCTCTCTTGGCTTTTATCCATATTTTATTATTCTTTATTTCAAAATTACAGTTTGGATCGCAAGAGTGATTAATAAACCTGGCAGAGTTTTCAGGAATATTCCCATCAATATCCCATTTTTTATTAACTTCGAATAGAAAAACCCCATTTTTATCTGATATTGTTTCGGCCTCTTCTTTTGTAATCTTTTTTCCAATATACTCTATAAGTTTAGTTCCCTTCTTAATATCTTTCTTAGCAAAGCCACCATTCCCATGAATTTTTGAGTATTTTATCCTTACAAACTGGTTTATTTTGCTTTTCATGTACTTTTTATAGTTATCATGTTTTTAAATCTCATTATTGGAGTTAACTTATGAAAGACATTAGTGTTATTATTCCTGCTCAAAACGAAGAGGATTATCTTCCAAGAACCCTTGACGCCTTATCTTCTCAGAGGAGTTTATCTAAGATGGAAATAATTGTTTCAGTTTCTCCAGATACTACTGACAATACTCGTTATATTGCAACAAGTTATGGTTGTAAGGTATGTGAAGGAGGGAGAACGGCAACGGCAAAAAATAATGGGGCTAGGATTGCTAGCCATTCAACTTTATTTTTTATGGATGCAGACACTTATCCTGAACACGATCGTTTTTTCTCAGCTTTACTTGATGAATTTTACTCAAGAAATTTGGATGTAGCAGGATGTTTACTGTCTCCTGATTATAATAAAGGCGGTTTTAAGGAATTTCTTTATAGAACAGCCTTTGGTTTTGTTAATAAACAATTTTTAAGAAGTGAAAAAACACTAAATCCGCGAAAGGCCACAGGAAACGTATTTAGAAAACGTGCTTTTTTTGATTTAGGAGGGTTTAGAGAAGGGATTTTTGCAGAAGATTTTGAGGTTATGAGAAGAGCTGTATCTCCCCCACATAATTTCGAATTTGGAATATTAAGAGATTGTGGACCTTTGAAAACCTCTGTAAGGAGGTATGAAGGGGAAGGGAAGTATAAAGAGGTTGGAGGTATTTTAAGAACAACTTTAAAAGGTCTTTATTTTATCGCTAAAGCTGAAGCTTTGGGGTATGATTCTATTCAGGGATCTGCTGATTCTTATTTTGGGAGAAATTAAAAAGGTTTTTGATTTGGGTTTTTTATGGTTAAAGAGGAAGCGTGTTTTGGAGCAGGATGTTTTTGGCATGTTGAGGAAGTTTTTAGTAAAGTTTCTGGAGTTGAAACTCAAGTAGGTTATATGGGGGGAAACGAGAAGAAATTCTCAAATCCAAGCTATGAAGATGTTTGTGGTGAAGATTCTGGCTTTGCAGAAGTTGTGCATTTAAAATTTGATCCTAAAAAAGTAAGCTATGCTAAACTTCTTGAGGCTTTCTTTACTATTCATGATCCTACTCAGTTTCACAAACAAGGGCCAGATGTTGGAAGCCAGTACAGAAGCGTTATTTTTTATTACAATGATGGACAAAAAAGAGAAGCTGAGAAAGCGCTTAAAGAATTTCAAGAAAAGACTAAGAAGAAAATTGTTACAGAGATTGTAAAATCAGGAAAATTTATACGTGCAGAAGAGTATCATCAAAAGTATTTTAAGAAACATCCTTTAGTTTGTAAAATAACCAATATCTTTGGATAATTTATCACAATAATCTTTAAATATTTGATAGTTTGTATAAAAAAATGAAATTGCAGTTTAATGGTGTGGCTGATTTTATTAATAGAAGGATTAGCCTTTTTCATGAATTAGATGGTTTAACCCATGAGCTAGAAAGCAAACTTGGGAAGCTTGAGTCTTTTTCACCTACTAATTTAGGAGAAGTCTCTAACTATTATGCTCTGGTGAGATATTTTTTATTAAAAGATCTTATTGCAGAAAATCAATCTTTTAAGTATGGCAACCAAGATTCACAGCATAGAGGAAAAGTTGAAGTCGAAAGAGATAATGGAGGTTTTAAGCTTGAAGTTCGTGCTCGTAGGCCAGATAGGGAAAGAGCTCTAGATTTTTTAACAGCAGCTTATGATTCTTTACCTGATGGTAATCAAGCATGGCTTATTGGAAGAAACATAGATAATTCTTCTCTTCCTAATGGGGATGAAGATCGTTATGATAATCCTTTTAATACACTAGAGATAATAAAATCTAAGGGACTAGAAGGGTCCTTGGTCCTTGTTGGTCATGATGAAAAAGGGCCTAGACAAGGCTGGGACAGAGATGGTTATCAAAGG
>Ga0209542_10010672_pt1 | contig 16509 bp, 21 predicted proteins | sample RifCSPhighO2_01_FD_184028 | JGI IMG/M metagenome (GOLD analysis project Ga0209542, IMG submission 184028) | Soil microbial communities from Rifle, Colorado - Rifle CSP2_plank highO2_0.1 (SPAdes) (version 2) | ecosystem: Environmental > Terrestrial > Deep subsurface > Rock core/Sediment ...
TCTGGAACGCCCATGCGGCTGCGCCGGGGTTGGCAAGCGTGCCGCCGTGGAGCGCGAGCAGGTGCTTGAGCTCTTGCACGGTGCGGTTGCGGTTGTCGGTGTACGCCTCGATGACCAAAGCGCAGCCACCCGGGCCGTAGGCCTCGTAGACCACTTGCTCCACCTGTGCACCCTCGCCGGAACCTTTGGCCAGTGCCCGCTCGATGTTGTCGGCCGGCATATTGGCGGCCTTTGCCTTTTCTATCGCGGTGCGCACGCCGGCCGCGTTGCGGTCGCCTTTGGCCTTTTTAATTTCAATCGTGATAAACCGCACGAGTTTGGAAAAGAGCTTCGCCTTTTGGGCGTCCGTCTTGCCCTTAACGTGTTTGAGCTTCGCCCACTTGCTGTGTCCTGCCATATGGGTGTAGAGTAGCGCGCAGAAAGTACCGTTGCAACTGGAGGATGCTATGCTCCGTCAACAGCAGACAAAAACCGATTACATTGTGGTATTTGAGTACACGGCCGCCTCTGGTCCGTATGCCGGCGTCAGGACGATAAACTACTTTGACTCCAAAGAGCAGTTTGCTGCCGCGTATACCGAAGAGGCCAAAAAGACCGAAAAGGTCGTGGGCGAGGGCGTAACTGAACGCGAAGCACAGGTACTCTTGCGCTGGATGAGTATTGGAGGTCTTGTGCGGGCGAATCTTCACGAAGCCACCAACAAACAAACCGGCAGAGTCGATGAGCGTGCTATGGAGATGACCGTACTCACCACCGCCATAGCTCTTAGAGAATTATGGAAACTTTAGGCGCGGACTAATCATCCGCGCTTTTTCTTTTACAACAACCGCTCGTTTAAGTCGGACGGGGGAGTTTTGTTTAGGTGTTTGTAGGCTGCTACTGTGGCGACGCGGCCGCGCTGGGTGCGCTCGATGAGGCCCAACTGCAGGAGGAACGGTTCGTGGACTTCCGATACGGTGGTCGGCTCCTCGGCCAGCGCCGCGGCGAGCGCGTTGACGCCGGCGGGGCCGCCGTTAAATCTTTCTATCAAAACAGTCAGAAGTTTTCTATCCAGCGGCGTGAGGCCCAGTTCATCCACCTCGAGCATGCCGAGCGACTCGTTGACCAGCGTGGCGGAGAGGGGAGAGCGTTTGAGTTGTGCGTAGTCGCGCGAGCGCTTTAAAAGATAGTTGGCGGTACGCGGCGTGGCGCGGGAGCGTTTGGCAATCTCCTGCACGCCGGCGCGGTCTACCTCGACGCCGAGGATGTTTGCCGAGCGCTTAACAATCTTTGCGATGTCGTCCTCGGAATAAAACTCCAGGCGGAAGGTCCCGCCCGAAAAGCGCGAGCGTAACGGTGCCGAGAGGTCGGCAACGCGCGTGGTGGCGGCGATAAGTGTAAAGGGCGGCAAAGGCAGCTCGATGGTGCGCGCGCTGGGGCCTTTGCCGATGATGATATTAAGTACGCCGGACTCCATGGCGGGGTAGAGCACCTCCTCGATGGAGCGCGAAAGGCGGTGGATTTCATCGATAAACAAAATATCGCCCGTGCCCATGTTGGTCAGCAGCGCCGCAAGGTCGCCGACGCGCTCGATGGCGGGGCCGGAGGTCGAGCGCAAAGCACCGCCAAGCTCCCGGGCGATGAGGTGCGCGAGCGTGGTCTTGCCCAGCCCCGGCGGTCCGTAAAAAAGGATATGTTCGGGGGGCGTGCCGCGCTCTTTGGCGGCGGAAATGAGGATATGAAGGTTGTTTTTTATCGATTCCTGGCCGACGTACTCGTCCCAGGTGGCCGGACGCAGGGTGGCGTCCAAAAAGACTTCAGGTTCGGCGGAGCTTGACATAAAATATATACTATGCTAGGATATTCCTAGTTGGGAAAAGTATACCCTCAAGCAATACAGCACTAACCTGTTTTGGAATTGTATCGAGGACGCTCCGGCCATTTGTTTACTCAAAGCCGCGGGGGCTATCCTTAGGCACTTCTTCCGCTTCTGGAGCTTGCTCCAGATGTGTATTGCTTGGCGGTATACTCTTCCGAACCCATTTTCAACTTTACACCGCAAACCCCCGCCGGCCAACATTGACCGCCGGGGGTTTTGTGTTTAAAACTCCTTGCCCCAAAACTTCTTGAATTTAGTTTTTATTTTGCGTGCTTTTGCGGGGTTCTTCTCAAGCCAAACACTCGCTTTGGTTTTGGTACGAAATAGCCGCAGCACAGACTGCAAGTCTAGGTCGTCCATAGAGTGATTGCTTTGATATATCGAATCAATCTCGCGGGCCATTTTTTGGTCCAATTTTACCGTTACAATATAATCGTCAACAACATTAAAGTATGTCGCGCGCTCTTCACCGAAGCCGCTTTTGGCGAAAGAGTGCGCAACCACTTTCTTGTCCCAAAACTTTTCGGTCCACTTATCTAAAAAGGTATTACCTCCAATAATCAGATACAGTTTCGACCGCGCCCGCTTTAATGCCTGTATATACTGCTCCTCCTGTTTGGTTTGCACCAAGTGAAACCACGGGTGGGGGTTGTATCCAAGCAAAACTTTCTTTTTGGACTGTTGAAGAAGAATTAATAAAAGATGCGACCAGAAATCGTTCATTTTGAGCAAATCCGTAAAATGCCAAATTTCTTTTTTATCCTTGTTTGGCAGTAGGGTGGGGAGTTGCGGCCGTTCCACATAGGTGTCTGCCATGGCTTGTGCCTGTTCAATTTGTGCAAGTACCCACGGCAATCGCAAGCCGTACTTTTGCCCAAGCTTAAAAACAACCCCTAGTTTTTGGAGTCTGCGCAGTTCCTTATAAACGGCTTGTATAGAATACCGCTGCCCCTTTTCTTTTGCCGCACGGTGTAGATCTGCCGCGGATAGAGAGGGTTGCTCAGCGAGCGCTGTAATGAGTTGGTCTTTCAGCATTAAACTAATGGTTTAAAAAACAGTATTTAGTATACTTTTTGTTGAATGTACGTCAAGGTAGCTTTATTTTTATGCACGGAGTTTAGAGTCCTTACAAGGAGGTGGTTATGAACGCGTTACTGATACTTGCTCCGCCGTTTGTTGCGGGCGCTATTCTGCTGTGGGTGGCGCGCTTTGTTACCCGCAACCACAAACCCGGCGACTTTCTTGGGTTGGCGTACTTGTGCGCGGTGCCGTATGCGTTTACTACCGTTCCACTTGGGCTCATCCACCTTGTGTGGGCGGGCCCCATATTAGGCAGTTGGTGGGTAGGCTCTGTACCAGAACTCCTTTCGACTTTGGCAGTCATTTGGTTTACCTTGGTCGCATTTTTGCTAGAAGCATTTTCCTTCGTCTGCGGGTTTATCTTGGCAGGAGTGGTGGATTTTCAAAAAGAAAAACTGCTCAAAACAATCAAAAAAAGAGACAAGAAGAAAAGACCCCGCCTCCGTTAGGCGGGTTTTCGTTTGTTGTGTTTCCAGGTCGACGACGAGCTAGGAGATATGCACTTTGGCGCCCACGGCGGCGAGGATGCGGGAAACATCTGACGCCAACACTCTTGTGTCTCCGCGTTCAAGCCGGGACACTACCGAGAGCGGAATGCCTGCGCGTTTGGCGACTTGTTCTTGAGAAAGTTTTTTGCTAAGGCGTTTACTGTGGGCAATATCTATAATTTGTTTAGCGATTTTATTCATGTGATTTTTCCTGCACTTATTATTTTATAAGTTGGACATCAAGTGCGTTCGCAATACGGGCGAGCGTGTCAAGTCTCGGGTTGCTGTTACCCGATTCGAAACGGGCGATGGCAGACTGGTGCATCTGGGTTTTGCGCGCAAGCTGCCCTTGCGATAGTTTGCACGTGATGCGTGCTTGTATCATGGCAGATATTACTTCATGTTCAAGCTCGTTGGCTTCGTACGCTTTGCGTGTTTTTTTATTTTTAAGCAGTTCACGCTTGAGGACGGAAAGGGTTATTTTTTTCATGGGTCTAGTATAACAAATACGTTATTACTCTGTAAAGTACCCCATACGTTGGTATGCGAGAGTGATTTCCCGAGGAGGAATCTTGTTTGATTTTTTGATGAAGCCGCTCAAAACATGCGGCTGGTTACGCAAAAATGTGTATAGGAGGCGGACTTGAATGTTTCCGGTAATTCTAAGTTCCCAGATTCCATCTGTGATTTTCTTGGCATGTGGTGCAGAGACATGGGGACCGAATCTTTCAAGGCGGCTCAGTGCACGGAGCGTTCTCCCTTGTTGCTCTTCTTGCAGGTCTCGTATAAATGCACGGGCTAAGGGATGAAAAATTACTTCCATTTTAAATTGTGTCTAAATCCACGACACGGCGCAACTCGTCCATCGAGGTCTGTCCGCGCAGCACCTTGATGATGCCGTCCTCCTGCATGCTCGGGATCCCCTGCGGGCGGGCGGCGGCGTATATCTCACGTTCGCTCGGCTTGCTGCGTAAAATCGTTTCTATCGAGGGGTCCATAAACACCGCCTCGTAGATGCCCATGCGGCCCTTGTAGCCGCGGCCGTGGCACTCGGCACAGCCGCCCTCTTTGGCGCGCCAGACTTTGTTTGTATCCTTGGGCACGAGCGCTTTGTCCACGATGGTACCGACATATTTGTCGATGACTTTTTGCTCTTCTGCAGTCGGCGTGCCTTCCACCTTGCACTTTTCGCACAGCTTGCGTACCAGCCGCTGCGCGAGCGCGGCGTTGATGGCCGAAGAGAGCACCTTTTCGTCCACGCCGAGGTCTATCAGGCGGGGGAAGGAGCCTGCCGCGTCGTTGGTGTGCAGGGTGGAAAAGACGAGGTGCCCGGTGAGCGCGGCGTTGATAGCGGTCTGCGCCACCTCGCTGTCGCGGATCTCGCCGACCATGATGATGTCCGGGTCTTGCCGGAGCGCCGAGCGCAACCCGTTGGCAAAGGTGTAATTTTTTTTATCCACCTGGGTCTGCACGAGGCCCTGCAGGTGGTACTCGATGGGGTCCTCGATGGTGATTATCTTTGTTTCCGGCGAGTTTATTTTGCGCAAAAACGCGTAGAGCGTCGTCGTCTTGCCGCTCCCGGTGGGGCCGGTGGTCATAATCATGCCGTTGGGTTTGGCTATTTCTTTATACAACTGCGCGAGCAGCTTTTCGCCGAAGCCGAGGTCCTGGAGTGGCACGCCGATAGACTTGGGGTTAAGCAGGCGCAGTACCAGCGTCTCGGCGTAGTTGCCGGGGAGGATGCTGGTGCGCAACTCTATCTCATCGCCCTTTATTTTTATTGAAAAGCGCCCGTCCTGCGCGTCGCCTTGGACGTTGAGCTTGAGCCCCGAGAGGAGCTTCAGCCGCGAGAGCGCGAGCCGGTAGGTGTCGTGGTCGAAGGTAAGCACGTCGACCAGTACGCCGTCGAGCCGGTAGCGCAAGCGCACGGCGGCCTCCTCCGGCTCAAAGTGGATGTCGGAGGCGTTGGTCGCCAACCCGCCGGCGAGGATAATCTCCAAGATGCGCGTGATACGGTAGGCCTTTTTTAGCTCCACCGCCTCTTTTATCAGTTTGCCGATATCCTCCAGTGTCGTCACTTTGTCGAGCAGCTGTTCGAGCTCCTCGCCGGAGAGCTCAAACACGCCGGCTTTTGTCTCCTGTGCGTAGGAGAGGTCGGCGTAGCGCTGGTAGGCGCGCTTAAGCGACTCCTGCGAGCACATGTAGAGCGTCACCTCGTAGCCCATCTCGGTGAGTTTGTTGACCAGCGCTTTGACCTTGGGGTGCTCCGGTGCGCGCACAGCGAGGCTTACCTTTTTGCCCACGCGCCCGAAGGCCGCCGCCTCGGTGGCCTTGGCCTCCTCCTCGGTGATAAGCCGCAGAGCATCTACATTGACCGCGACAAGCGTAAGGTCAACGTACTCGACGCCGTACTTTTGTGAGAGCACTTGCGCCAACTCCTCCTCCTCGCGCTTGCGGAGAAAGTCTACGCGCTTCTGCTCATCCTGATCGTTGAAGACCACCATATATAAGGTATATTGTACCCCGTATGCAAAGAGTCCCCCTGACCGGGCTGCCGGAGTTTGTTAAGAAGGTTTTACAGTCCCTCGAGCGTGCTCGGGATAAAGCGACCGTTGTCGCTTTACGGGGCGACCTTGGCGCAGGCAAAACCACGTTTACGCAGGCGCTCGCGCGCGAACTTGGGATCGAGGCGACGGTGCAGAGTCCTACGTATGTCTTGATGAAAAAGTACGAAATTAAAGAGGTGTCACTTTTTAAAACACTGGTGCATATTGATGCGTACCGGTTGGAAAAGCCGGAAGAGTTTTCGGCGTTGCGTCCGGAAGAATTTTTAAACGACCCGTCATGCTTGGTGGTGGTCGAGTGGCCCGAGAAGCTCGGCACCGCGCTCCCGCAGCCCAATCTCACCCTCAACTTTTCGTCCGAGGGCGCCGCAGAAGGGGAGCGATTTGTTGAAGTACAGAAATAAAAAAACCGTGCGTAATTACCGCACGGCTGTTTCTACTAAACTTGGTCTATTTCCGGGTATTGCCATTTCATTAGGAATAGCCATGTCCCCAGTATTGATCCAAACAACAGTAGACCGATTAGCACCCGCACTGTGAGATTAAGGGGCAAACCGAGGTCGACAAAAAGTTTGAATGCCGCACTATCCTGGTTGAAGATCGACAGAGCATACACGACACCGCTACCTGCAGCTAAGCAGGCAGACCCCACTACGAAATCTTTCGGTCCGGCCAAGACATACGGCACAAGAAGGCAAAGCAGAAAGATGGTCCAGAAGCCGGGGGGTATCATGTCACTATTGACACTCCACATTGCTACGGCGGCACTCGCGGTTGCAACAACGATTGAGTACATGATAGCCGCGGCAAAGTTCACGAGAACGATAAGAACAGCTTGTCCGCTCGATGTAGGAATTTGCACGATGACCTCCTTAATGTACAGGCGTTCTATTCTAGAGGGAAACTACCGCTTATAATTGTCTTTGTCAATAAGTTATACTTGGACTGTGAAGGGTAAAAAACGGCTCGTTATTTTGGACACGCACGCGATACTGCATCGCGCTTATCACGCTTTGCCGGACTTCAGCTCGAGCTCGGGCATGCCCACCGGGGCGCTCTATGGCCTGCTCTCAATGCTGGTAAAAATAATCAATGACCTGCGGCCGGACTATATTGCGGCGGCAGTCGACTTGCCCGGAGACACGTTCCGCGACGTGGCGTACAAGGCGTACAAGGGCACGCGCGCCAAAACCGAGGATGCTTTGGTACTGCAGATAAAGCGCACGCCGGACGTGCTCGAAGCGTTTGGCATCCCCGTCTACTCGTGCGCGGGTTTTGAGGCCGACGACGTCATCGGCACTATCGTCGAGCAGGTCAAAAAAAAGAAAGATCTGGAGGTGATAATCGCCTCGGGCGACAAAGACGCCCTGCAGCTGATAGAGGGCAGCCGGGTGACGGTGTTTACGCTCGGAAAGGGTCTGAACGACACCGTCTCATACGACGAGGAGCGGGTGAAGGAGCGCTACGGCTTTGGCCCCGAGACTGTTGCCGACCTCAAAGGTATTGCGGGCGACCCGAGCGACAACATTAAGGGCGTGCCCGGTGTGGGCGAGGGGAGCGCACTGAAGTTGCTGCAAAAATACGCTTCGATTAAAGGGGTGTTTGCCGCTCTCAAAAAAGAGGGGGTAGAGGGCGTGGCGGCGGCAACAGGAGTGCAAAAACGTTTTGTGCAGTTAGTGGCTGACAACAAAAAAGAGGCCGAGTTCAGCAAGGTGCTGGCGACTATCCGCCGCGACGCGCCGATTGCATTTGAACTCCCAAAACAAACGTGGCGGGAGGGGGCGGACCCCCGCGCGGCGCTCGACATGCTTGCAGAGTTTGAGTTTAGAGGGCTGGTCCCGCGGGTAAAAAATATTTTAGGAGTTGCGGAAGTTGTCGCGCCGGAACCCGCCGCCGGCGAGGGGCTCTTTAAAAATAATGTCGTGCCGGAGGCGTTTTATAAAGCGCAGGTCGCGGTGTCGGTGCTCGACAGCGCGATTGCCGAGCCATCGATGGACGACGTGTTGCGCATGGGCAAGTCGGAGCACTTTGACGAGGCGCTCGGCAATCTGCAAAAACAAATTAAAGAAAAAGAACTTGAGTTTGTATACGAACACATTGAATTGCCGCTGGGCCCCGTACTGCGGCGCATGGAGCGCCGCGGGGTAACAGTAGACAAAGAATTTCTAAAAAAACTCTCCGGAGAGTATACGAAAGAACTGGGCCGCATAGCCAAGCGTATTTATACGCACGCGGGCGGGGAGTTTAACGTCAGCTCTCCCAAACAGCTCGGCGAGGTGCTCTTTGATAAACTCGGGCTGGAGACTAAAAAGAAGACCGCCAAGGGAGCCCGCTCAACCCGCGAGTCGGAGCTGCAAAAGCTTGCCGGCGCGCACCCCATCATTGAGGATATTTTGGCGTACCGCGAGTTGAGCAAACTCCTCGGCACCTACATTGACGCGCTCCCCGGCCTTTTAGACGCGCACAACCGGGTACACACCCGCTATGTGCAAATCGGCGCGGCAACCGGCCGCATGGCGTCGCTCGACCCGAATTTGCAGAACATCCCTATTAAAAGCGACTTGGGCCGGCGCATACGCCACGCCTTTGTCGCGGCCGAGGGGATGCGGTTGGTGTCGTTTGACTACAGTCAAATAGAGCTGCGGTTGGCGGCGCTGCTTAGCGGCGACAAAGGGCTGATAGACATATTTAAAGAGGGCCGCGACGTTCATACCGAAGTGGCCGCGCGCGTGTTTGGCGTGAGTGCGCGCAACGTGGACTATGAGCAGCGCCGCAGGGCCAAGGTGATAAACTTTGGCCTCCTGTACGGCATGGGGGTCAATGCGCTGCAGCAAAGCCTCGGCACGAACCGCAAAGACGCGCAGGAATTTTATAACCACTATCTCGCAGCCTTTCCCCGGTTGGCGGAGTATCTCGATGAAATAAAGGGAGAGGCCGCGCGCAAGGGCTACACCAAGACGCTGTTCGGGCGCCGCCGCTACTTTGACGGCATCACATCGGCCATACCCTATGTGCGGGCGGGGGCCGAGCGCATGGCTATTAACGCGCCCCTGCAGGGCACGTCGGCTGATATTATAAAACTTGCGATGATAGAGATAGACAAACGCCTGCCCGGCATATTGCTGCTGCAGGTGCACGACGAATTGGTGTTTGAAATCCCCCACGCCAAACTGGAGGAGTGTGCCCCGGTCATAAAAGAAATAATGGAGGGCGTGGTACCGGAGGTAAAATTGCGCGGAGTACCTATTGTGGTGGAGGGGAAGGCCGGCAAAAATTGGGGTGAGATGACAAAGATATGAGTAAAGCTTTTATGGTATAATACGGCCATGACCAAGAAGCTTAAAGACTTGCTGGAGCGGGCGGAAACCTGGCCCGAGCACGCCCAAGAGGAGCTTATAGAACTCGGCAACGAAATAGAGGGAGAGGTTACCGGGAAGTATCATGCGACACCCCAGGAGCTTAAGGGCATAGATCGCGGCTTGCGTGCCGCCGATGAGGGCAGATTTGCGACGGACAAACAGGTTGAAGCAGTGTTTGCAAAATTCCGCAAGGCATGAGGGTAGTCCTGACCGAGCCGGCGCTTGAGGACATCGAGGAAATACGAGCGTATCTTGCAATACACTACCCGCAGGTTGCACCGTCGGTAGAGAGGAGGTTTCGTCTTGCATTTGCCCGCATAGCAGAGTGGCCGGAGAGTGCTCAACAAGCGGCACAACGCCCGGGAGTACGCATTGTGCCGCTAGTCAGGTATCCGTACAACATATTTTATCGGATCAAAAATGGAACGGTCGAGGTGGTGCACATCTACCACGCCGCACGGAGGTAAGTAGGGGGTGCTATAATTTCTCCATGGAAATGGAGTCAGGAAATGGTGTCAGGTACCATTTTAGGTATGATATAGTATTGATATAGCTCGCGCCCCACGCATAGATGTCGGCGAAGAGGTATACCACGTCATTAATCGCGGCAATGCCCGGCGGCAGGTATTTTATAATCCCGAGGATTACCAGCATTTTGAGCAGTTGCTTGCCGACGCAACCGAGCAGTTTTCCATGCGCATTCTTGCCTATGTACTGATGCCTAACCATTGGCACTTGGTCTTGTATCCACACAAAGAGGGAGATCTTTCAAAATTTATGCAGTGGCTTACGCTTACCCATACGCAGCAGTATCACGCCAAGCGCAAGACCGTCGGCAACGGGCATATTTATCAAGGAAGATACAAATCATTTTTAGTGCAAAAAGATAACTACCTGTTACAGCTTATCCGATATGTTGAGCGCAATCCTTTGCGCGCCGGATTGGCCAAGCAGGCCGAGGAGTGGAGGTGGGGTAGTGCCTGGCGCCGTTACAAGGGAAGCCTCGCCGAAAAGAAATTACTCACGAATTTCCTGAATTTGCCTCGCGACTATCGGCAGTGGCTTAATGTGCATGATGAGAGGGATAAAATGATGATTACGAACATCCGTACCTCGGTCAATAAAGGGAGGCCACTGGGAGTGGGCAGCTGGGTAGAAAAGATGGTGAGGCGATTTGGTCTTGGTGCCACAATGCGCGGACCAGGTAGACCGCGGAAAGCCGAAAATGGTACCTGACACCATTAACCAGACTTACATCTACATGGCCATACGGGCGGCGAGTTAAAACGGATGGGCACTACCTCTGTTACTTGGTAGGATGAGGGTATGTTGAAGGTATTGGTAGGAAAAAATGCGCAGGGAGAGGAGCTTAAGTGGCAGGAGCTGTCCGGCGAGGAGCTGGTGGCGATGGCCGCGACCGAGGCTCTTTTTGGCGGCGACCAGACGTTTGTATTGGAGGGGGCGCTCTACAGCGAGCGGGGAGAGGAGTTTTTGGATTTGCTGGAGGTCTTTGCCGAGTCGCCCCACACATTTATTTTTGTGGAGCAAAAGTTGTTGAAGGCCGAAACAGATGCGCTCAAAAACGTGGGCGCAACGATAGAAATAGAAAAGGCGGTTAAAAAAGACTACGTATTTGATAACTTCGGTGTCGCAGGGGCGTTGGGCAAAAAAGATAAAAAGAGTTTGTGGCTCGGGCTTACGGTGTCGTTTAGGGCGGGGGAGAAGGCCGAGGCGGTAGCGGGCCTGCTGTGCTGGAAAGCCCGCGCAATGAAAGATATAAAGCTGTCCCGCGAGCTGGTGCAGCTGTATCACGACTCCCACCGCGGAGCGGGCGACCTCGGGCTTCTTCTTGAAAGATTTGCTTTAAAGTTGTAAAGTTTTAGGGTAATTTGCGCCCGTAGCTCAGTTGGTAGAGCAGTTGCCTTTTAAGCAATTGGTCGATGGTTCGAGTCCATCCGGGCGCACTAATTTACAGCGGCAGGTCGTAGGCCAGCGCGCCGGCGCCGGTCAGGAGGAGCGAGAGGCACATGATTATAAGGAGGAAGAGCGCCGGGCGCTCGAGCGGGACAAGTGCGGGGTAGCGGTTTTTGATGATGAGGCTTTTGGCGAACACAATGAGCCCCAGAATGGCCGCGACCTGCGTGTGGTAGCCGAAGATAAGCATCCCGCCGACGAACACGTGGAGCGCGCACGACAGCGCGACGACGCGCCTGCTCGCGCCGATGAGCGGGAAGGGTATCTTTTCTATCTCGTCGCGGCGCTTGGCGTGCGCGTATGCGATGTACAAAAACATAACGCCGGCTCCGGCGCGGATGAGCGCCGGCGCGAAAAACGAAAGTACGAGCAGATCGGGGAAGGGGTTAAGCATATTATCGCGGGGTAGTGGTGGTACCCACCTGCGGGCCGTAGGCGCTGCCGTTGCCGATGGGCGCGGGAGGGGCAAGGAAGAGTCCGCGCAGGTCGGCCTTTTCCGGACCGCCGTTGCGGTACCATAGTATCGCCAGGACCAGCAGTATGCCGGCTACAAACAGCACTATCTCCCAAGGACTTCCTGCATGCGGTTCGTCAGCCATATACGACTAAGTATCAAGTATCAAGTAGCAAGTAGCAAGCAAGTTATTAAGTATCAAGTCCTAAACCTGACACTTGATACCTGCTACTTGTTACTTACATAGCCAAGCTTTTCGAGCTCCTCCTTGGCTATGTCTGCGTCGCTCCACTCCTGTTTAGTGCCGCGCGGACCCATAATGTAGGGGTCGGTCCCTTTGCCGGTGATCAACACCGCGTCGCCCTCTTTTGCCTCGCGCAGCGCGGCGGCTATAGCGGCGCGGCGGTCGAGTACGACCGTTGGCGTAATGCGGGAAAATCCCTTTGCCACCGCATCAACAATAGCCTGCGGGTCTTCGTCGTACGGGTCTTCGTTGGTGAGGTAGGCGCTCGCGCAGTACTCATCGGCAATGGCGCCCATCGCAGGGCGCTTCCACGCGTCGCGGCCCCCGCCGGTAGAGCCTAAAACGCAAATTAATTTGCGTTTTATCCCGAGCGCAGTCGAGGGACAGTACGCCTCATACAAAGCTTTCAGTGAGTCGGGCGTATGCGCGTAGTCAACTATCACCGCAAACGGCTGCCCGCGTTCGATGCGCTGCGCGCGGCCGTCAATCTGTGTTACATGCTCCAGCGCGTGCTTCATATCCTGCACGGAGAGCCCGAGCGCCTCGCCGAGTGCGAGCGCCGCAAGACAGTTTTTGAGATTAAACTCGCCGGGCAAGGGGACCGTAAAGAGCTCGCCGCGCCAGACGAAACGCACGTTTTTGTCGTCGGTGTTGTAGGGCTCGGCGTCGTGGAGCGAGAAGGGCGCCTTACCCTCGACCTCCGCGTCCAAAAACTTTTGTCCGTATGCATCGTCAAGATTGGCGACAATAGTGCGCGGGCGCTTTGATGACTTGGCGAGCGCGCGGGCGAGTGCAAGTTTTGCATCCGCATACGCCTCAAGCCCTCCGTGCCTCTCCAGATGCTCGGGTTGCAGATTGGTAAAGACCAGTGCATCCAGCGCAACGCCCTTGTGGCGGTGCTGGAGTACGCCCTCGCTGGTCATCTCGACCACCACATGCGTACAGTGGGCATCAACCGCGCGGCGCAAAAAATGCTGGAGGAAGAAGCGCCCCGGCATCGTCATTTTAAAAAGGTTGCGCTCGCACTGCGTGCCGACACAAAAGCGGATAGTACTTGCGGAGGCGACCTGTTTGCCGCCCGCCTTGCCGTCGGGCGGGCCGGCGCGTAAAAGCTCGGCAACAAGCTCGACCACGGACGACTTGCCTTTGGTGCCGGTGACGGCAATCACTACCAGCTTGCGGGAGGGGAAGCGATAGATAACTGCGCCTGCGTAGGCGAGGACCAGGTGGTAAACGCCGAGTATCGGTGCGGGAATAATTTTGCGTAGCAGGCCAATCATGCGTGAGTGTGCGAGCCCAGCCGGCGGAGCGCCGCGCCGAGGCGGTCTTTGACCGTGCCTTCCATAGTGCCCATGCCGCGCAGAGCCCCGCGGCACTCGGCCGCGCTGTAGCCGAGCGCCATCAGCGCTTCCACCACATCGGCATCACTTTCGTTCCCCGGCGTTGCGGCGGCGGGAGCATACTTGCCCAGCATGACTTTATCGCGCAGCTCCACCACCAGGCGCTCCGCGCTCTTTTTGCCGATGCCGAAGACTTTGTGCAATGCCGCAGCATCGCCCGCGGCGATGGAGCGCTTAAGCGCGGCGGGCTCGCCGACGCTCATAATAGAGAGCGCGGTCTTGGGGCCGATGCCCGAGACGCTCATCAGCTGGCGGAAAAATCCCAAATCTTCCTCTTGCAAGAATCCGTAGAGGTCGATGGCATCCTCGCGCACCGCCGTGTGGATATATAAAGCAATAGGGGAGCCATCGGCGAGCGTAAAGCCCAGCGGCACCCGCACGCAGTAGCCCACGCCCTGGACATCAACCAGCACGGTGCCGTCTTGCGGCGGCCCCGAAAGAATCCCCGTAAGCTTGCCTATCATAACTATAAGTATCAAGTATCAAAGCCCAAGTAGCAAACAAGTAATAAGTTGTAAGTATTAAACTTGAAACTTGATACCTGATACTTGCCACTTCTCGCATCCTGGGCTAGGATGCGAGGCGTATGGCTATTACGACTTCCGCTAAAAAAGCGCACCGAGCCTCTCTCAAAAAGAAGGCTTTTAATGACGCGCGCAAAAAGGCGCTCTCGCTGGCGCTTAAGGGCGTCCGCAATGCACAAAAAGGCGACACCAAAGCTATTGCCGCGGCCTACCAGGCCATCGACAAAGCAATGAAGCGCGGACTCATGACTAAAAACACCGCCGCCCGCCGCAAAGCAAAAGTAGCAAAAGCCCTCGCCACTAGCCACTAACTTTGCTGCACTGGTGTGTGTGGAGCATGCGGTATCATAGAGAACTGTGGAACCGGACGCGGAACAATTTAAAAGGGCGAGGGAAAAGGCGCAGGTAATCTACGCTGCGGAGCGGGAGATTTGGTGCCCGTTCTTCAAAACGAAGGTCGTCCTCAACTCCGACGGTTTTCACCACCTGCAATTCTCCGCGCGACGGGAGAGGAATAAGCGTGAGCAACTATTCAAGTTTCGCCTTTTACCGCTTGCACTAGAGATAATCAGAAAGTCGGGGACGATACAGGAATATCGCAGGCTCCTCACGCCAGTTGGAAAACTTTCGGCACATGGTTCGGTACCTATGAAGGAAGTCGAATACCGGGGACTGGTAGCCATCGCCGGACAAAGACAAGTCAAAGTCCGTGCCGTATTGCGGCGCATCGGCACCGGCAACGTCACCTTCTGGAGCGTGATGCCATACTCGAAGATCAAAGACGGCATGCAGCGTATGTACGCAGACGGCATTGAGGACGAATAACAAACAAAAATACCGCCCGGAGGCGGTACCTTTGTTGTGCCTGCCTTCAGCTTTGGAAATCCTTAGCTGAACGGGGCTTGCGCCCACAGGCACGTCTACACTGTAACCCGCCTGTCCTAAACGTGCAATGAAGCTAAGGTGCTCCCGCTCGGTCAGGCGCTTTCAATTGCATTTTCGACGATTTAGCGGTACTGTCCTGTCGGACATGGTGTCCAAAGCCTCCGGGCTTGTCTTCCCTCCGGGGATATGGATGCTCCGGCATCCGGAAAGGAAATACCATGAGTACCTCCAAAATCGCTTCCGTCCAAACGCTTGAAAATGCCTTCCTGCGTCGCCTCGGCGCCAAGAAGGACGATGCGACAGTCGCCGCTCTTGCTGAAGAGCTTCTCGAAGAGAGCCGCCAATCTACGCAAGGAAACCGGTCCGGTGAGGCAACCTATCGTACGGTCGCTGCGGCAGAAGAAGCCATGTGGATGTTGCGGCAATTTGAATCGCAAATGAAAGCCTTTCCACAGACCCGAAAGGTGCTCTGGGGTTCCATCATCGAAGGTTGGCTTGCTGATCCCATCGGGCTCATACAAGAGAAAGAGAAGGACTTCGCTCGTTTTCTTGCAGGCGCTGAGGAGGATGACTGCCTTGAGTTTTTGCTCGGTCGGATTCGGCAAGGGCTGGATTCAATCAATAATGTGCTGGCTCGTAAAAAGGTTGTTCAATTCCTTCATTACCGAGCTGCCGAGGACAACGACAGGGTAGTCTCTGCCGTCTCGAAGACGCTTGGTCGCTACATGACGCTAGACCAACTCGTCTTCGTCTCCCACGTCCTCGAACGCATCGAGGGTAACGGCCAGACTCCATTAGCACTCCAGCTTACTGCCCCGGTTGTCGCTAAACAAGCGGAGCGTGCGATGCAGACGAGCGCGACCCTCAGCGACCTTTGTCGGGAGTACGAGTCTGTCGACCGCTTCAGGCGCCCCGACTGCGTCGAAGTGCGCGCTATCGGTAGCGTGGTGATAGTGTGGAAGATGGGAACAAACTTGGGCGTTCTCAGCGACGACCTGAAGAAGGATGCCGAGCGTCATTTGGAGAAGATGGCGGAGATAGCCATACACTGGAAGGAGAAGCACCAAACGCACCCCAGTCTCTCGGTCGAGTTGGTCAGAGAAGTCGTCTTGCACGGCTCAGGATCTGACAAACCCGTTGTCCTAACCAAGACCATCAAACTGAAGTGAACCAAGCCCGTCGCGGAGCAATCTGCGGCGGGTTTTTATATTCCAAAACAAAGCCGCTCGGTCACTCGACTTAGCACTACCATGTGCTCCCGGCAGGAATCGAACCTGCACCTCTTCCTTCGGAGGGAAGTATTATATCCATTTAACTACGGGAGCCTGTCTGCTGACCGGCAGGCGTTGAGCTTTTATACCACATCTTTGTGGACAATTGGCCGTGGGTACCGCAGAAGGGTAGTACACTGAACGCATGCGACACCTCTCCCCCAAGGAGCTCCGCTCCCTCGCCGCGCACTGCGGCGGCGCGGCGCTGCTCCTCTTTTTTGCGTTGTTTATCGGCCAGGGCGGGCTGGAGCGCACAGCGGGCGCGCTGGTAAGTGTGGCACCAAGCTCTCAAACGGCCTCCCTTTTTGGCGGTTGCGGTTTCCTTGGATTGGGGGGCTGCGGCGGCTCTGTCAACATGAACAATGTTTCCTATCTTTCTGCCAGCCCAAACCCGGTGGTCTACAATAC
>Ga0209542_10010673_pt1 | contig 16509 bp, 17 predicted proteins | sample RifCSPhighO2_01_FD_184028 | JGI IMG/M metagenome (GOLD analysis project Ga0209542, IMG submission 184028) | Soil microbial communities from Rifle, Colorado - Rifle CSP2_plank highO2_0.1 (SPAdes) (version 2) | ecosystem: Environmental > Terrestrial > Deep subsurface > Rock core/Sediment ...
TGGCAGTAGTGCTTGTGGAAGTGTAGTGGTCAGCGACCACACCACTTGCACCTACCACCGATAGCGCGGCGTAGGGGCTAGTGGTGGCGATGCCAACGGTGCCTCCATTAGCAACAACAAATACGGTAGCGCTACCACTGCTTGCGCTTAATATGTTGCCTGTACCGGCTTGGGATAAAATAAACAGAGTTGAAGTAGAACTTGAAGCGATAGTTCCTGGGTCATCGGAACGAATTAATTGGCTTGAATCAAGTCCGTCAATCTTGTCGGCCTCAAATGCTGATGGCACAGCGCCAAGCCGCTTTCTGGGTGCCATTTCAGGGTCCCAAACTGGCGGGGTTGATGAACCACCAACGGCAACTGAAAGATAAAGGTCCCTGTTAAAATTAAAATCAGTCAAGCTTGATAATTGCCCAAGTAAAACACTAAACAAGCCATTTGTTACAGTAATTTGGGTAGTGGTAGATGTGTACACTTCTGTAAAAACATCGCTCCCTCCCGTTGAAGCTGTGTACAATCTGAAAATCATATTGTAACTTCCGTCACCAACAATAGAACCGCTTGCACTAGTCAACCTACCTTGATAATTTATCTGTTTATTAAAAGATGAGCTTGCGGCAAAAAGCATAGTGGGTCTGGCTAAAAGCCCCGAGGACCCAAGTACCAGACTTGTAACAAGAAGAAGAGCGACTACCCTTTTGTAATATCCCAGTTCCTTCATATATTAGCCTCTGATTTAAGAGTGAGTAGGCCAGACTTAAATTCACCCCTCCAAACAATGTTGGCTGTAAGTAACATGAGGTACACAAGTAGAACAGTTAGATTAAAATTGGATGCCAATATGAATACCGAGACAAGATTTGACAACAAGCCGATTAAAAACAAAGCTCTTAGTATGACGCTAACTATGTTTTTATTCTTGAAACGATTTGATGGCGGTAGTATGGCTCCTCGCACATCATCACTCTCCGCCACCAAAATTCTCTCCTCCTGATATAAGTCTGGTGATAGGAGCTGGCGACGTCTCCGAGAGAAACCAAACAAAGTTCCCACAGAGTGTGTCCTAGCCAAATCTAGTGTTCCAGAAGCCATGCCTAATATAGATAGGAGAAATGCGATTATGTCTGATTCTAAACCGGCAACGGCGTGATTATTTTTTTGCGGATACGGGATGAGTATAGAGCTATTTATCTTAGCTAGTCTGGCAAATTTATGGTCAACAAGGTACACGGTTGCTACGTATTCCCCGGGGTCTTGCAGGGAGCCGACCACGCTTCTATATTCAGTGTTATCATTATTTGCTCTGAGCAAAAAAGAGAATACTTTACTGGGGTCACTAGGGTGTTGCAGAGAGACAACTACGGTTTTAAGCACGTCAGGTAATTTTGACTGACCAGTGGAAATAGAAATGTTTTTACCCGGCTCCAAAGTTAACCTAGACCCGTGCGACAAGATTTTACTGGGTCCACCATCTTGAGAGACAATGAGCAATAATTCGCTTACATCAAATGGCGCCTCTTCAGACACTGGTAACTCCTCAAATTGTATTTTTTCATCACTAATCTCAACGTCCCTTGTCGGTCTAACACTCTCAAACACTTTCACTCCCGCAATTACACCCGAAGAGTATCGCCCAAGTGAATCCTTGGCAAAAATGGTGTAAAAATAACTAAAGCCCGATAGTACATTCGTATCCCGGAATGACTCTGCTAATCCCTCGTAAACAAGAACACCGTCGTCAGGTGCTATTGGGAAAAATACTTTTGACTTAACTATCCGCACGGCAACCAAGTCGGGACTAGCTGGATTTTGCCATTCTAGGTCAACAGATTTGCTTGCACTTTTATAAGTAGCTTTAAAATAAATCGGATTAATCAAAGGAAGATTCGCCAGCGGTTGGTTGGCGGGCGCAACAGTAGGAAGAATGCCACCACTGAAGATTGTTCCAGCTCCGCTACTCTGACAATCCGTTGGACAATTGGCGTTAGTTTCTCCAAGTTCAATCTGACAAAGCGAATTTTCATTGCAGGCATTGACAGTGAGACTGATGTTGCTTGAATCTGTTAGAGCCTTAGCAATACTTGCTCCAGTACTTAAAAACAGTAAGCAAATAAACGCAGATGTAGATATTTTTTTTATCATAAAGCTATGGCGGTTACGGTAATAACGGCCGAATAAGCTCCAGAAGCTTGAGAAGCGTTTGCCCCAGCTTCTGCCTGGAAACGCAAAGTGGTGCTGGCTCCATTCGGACTATTAGCCGAGGTGGAGCGGCTAACAATCTTACTTGACGCCGTGATAGAATCCCAACAACTTGTTACTGTATCAAGACTACCCAAAGAGCACGCAGAACCGTTGTCTCTATAAGTACTTACTATGTCTAGACCTTCTGGACTAAAACCAAATTCGGAACTATTGGCGCTAACTGACCAAAGGAAATCAGGGCCTGAACCGGATGATGTATAGTTAGAAAATGAGCTGTTGGCTGACTTTAGAGCCGGCACTGTTCCGGCATTTACCGCCAGAGAATAGCCCAATGGATTGTTTGTGGTAACCGTCCAGGTCGCCGCACTCGTAGCCAAACCGCCACCCAGACTGACAATTGCGGGCAGGAGAGTAATGTCATTGGCGGAAGTGATGGAAATTGAATAATCTGTTTGCTGATAGCCCGCTTCTAGTTGGTAATTAGTGCTTAAGATTCTCCCGCTCCCCGCTTCTCCCAGTGTATCTTCTATTCCATAAGAGCTAGATGTGGAAAGGCGACCCGCAAAATTTATACTGTCTCTTTCAATTGCGTAATTCGTGCTTGAGGCCACAAATGCGTAAAGCGCATGTCCCTGAAACAAAATAGTGAGAGAAACAAATATGACACGCGTAATGTTCATATCGTCTTTGGCCAAAGCTTATCTACTAAAACAGTTATTTTGCGTCTAAACAAAATAAGGAAAACGGCAACAAGAATCCAGATGTATTGCCATGGCAAAACCCAAAGTGTCACTTTTGACGTTTCTGGCCCACCTTCTACATAATCTCCCACAAGAACCACTTCCGCAGAATATGGACCAAACATCAGTTTGGATGCAACAGTAATTACCCGCGACCTTGTTGTGCCCGGCAATATGTACCACGGTTCAATTTGTATTTCTTCAACAATGGTGCCGAAAATATTCCTGACCTCAATTTGTCCGGATTGCTTAATGTACACGTTGCCAGTATTTTCATATGAGATTTTTAAGGGGATAGATGATTTTGTAAAAATTCTATTTCCGTCGGCTGTCCCAAAACTAACTAAGGCTCCGGATGCCAATCGTGCTATGCCAGTATCAACAAGTAACGGAATTCCAATTCTAGACACCGTACGAGTACCTTGAGAAGTTTGGCTGGGTAGATTCTCGGTCTTATCAAGAGCAACTGTAATGAGTCCGTAGAGATTAGGTTCTACTATGTGGTCTGGTAGGTTGAGTACAAATGGTAATTTATATGTAACGCCCTCTTTTATATAGACCGATAGCCTCTCGGGTTTTATGTACGATTTGAGAGAATAAAGCCCACCAGTGCTTTCTTTGTTAAGGGGCTTGTCAGAAAACAAGGAGCCTTCAAGGTCGCTTGTTTCTATGTAAAACATCGCCCCTGAACTAGTTTTATTCGTGATGCTTAAGTCAAAATGACCAGATTTTCCTGGTTTTACCAATAGTTCCTTACGAGTTGGGGAAACACTGAATTCTCCTGTTGGCAATCGGGAAATATCCGACACGTCACTTTGAGCAAATAATGCAGACGACCAAACCAAGGCCAAGAGGAGCACCGCTGATTTGATTGATATATCCATATTATTTTTTCTGCTTCACTGGAACTAAAACGAAGTTGTAATAATCATCGGCAATAGTTTTGAAAACTGGACGGATAACCCCGGAGCTACCGCTTTTGTCTATAGTTACACTAACTTCGTCAGAAAATGATTTTTTTATGTCTTCCACAATTTGTTTGTCGTTTCGCATATCCCCTGCTCCCTTGCGAACTACCAATCCAGAACTGTCTATGCCTAGACTATTTTTGGTCTCGTTGTTTTTGCTCATATTCACACCTTCAATTCTACTTCCCGTAATATTTGCTATGCTTTTTTTAATAAAGGCTGACGCAACTCTCAAATAATCAACGTAGGCATCATTCACTAGCCCAAAAAAATAGGGGATGCTACTAAGAATGCCGGCAGACTGTGAACCAACAGATGCGCCCAAGACTGATTTCATTGGTTCAGAAACATAAAACATAGATGTGCCACGCTTACTTGCTCCAACTACTCCGACAATTATAGAAAGGCAAATTAAGGGAATTAAAAACAATGCCGCCACTGATTGTGTGCGACCATAATCAACAGTCATGATGCCATCTCTGTTAATTTCTGAACCTCCAATACTTACCTGCGTAGATTTTGGTTCATAAACTTTCCACTTACTTGCATCTCTCGTACTATTGGTTGTTGCGTTAATCTCACCCTCCTTGTTCTCGGGCAAGAGTGGCATGGACGCAACATAGTTCTCTAGGGAGCTTTGGTCTATATATCTGTTTCTACCGACTATTACAGAGTTTATCTTTCCAGCTCTACCCAGCTGACCAACATAATCTGTAGTATAGTCAAACATCTCGGATGCTCGTCTACACGAGATATAAGATTTCCCTTTTATTACAAGGGGTTTGTCCTCCATACTTAGGTGTCATAGTAGCACTATAATTCTTTACAGTGTATGGTTATATAAATGCTAACTGGGGATAAATTATTCTGGTAGAGCTAAGTAATTGCGTTTAGTCTAATTTTTCTATTGGCGTACACTCTCTAACATTGCCACAGATCCTTCCCCACATAACTGTCCTGCATAGGAAGGTGTTAATACAATTATGATATCATTATAAAACATCACATATCTCGGATACTCGTCTATCCGAGATATGTGATTTCTTTAGGTTATTTTGTTAGAATGTCATAGTTATGGCTAATACAAACTTAGTCTCGGTGCACCCAATCCTAGACATCAGAGCATTGCCATGCCTTACATTCTTCAGTACAGAAGAATTTTGCGTAGGTGAGCTTATAGAAATAAGGCTTAGTGGTAGAAAAGTTAAAGCCATTGTCTGGAAAATTAATATAGCAGGACTTGAGAAAAAGGCATTGAAAGAGCTTCCATATAAGCTTAAGAGTCTAAGAGCGAAGAAAGTGGGCATTTCATTGGGTCAAAACTTTATTAATTTTGTCAAAACTTTATCGGTTGAGTTTCCGGCCGAGATAGGCCATTTTTTTAATCTCGTTTTGCCGAGATTGCCTATTTTAAAGTTAATTTCCGTCGGTCTGATAGAAATTAAACTTGGCCATTCTGGTAATGCGCCAACATCTACTCTTGAGGGCAGTTCGGAAGATAGAGTTAGGTACATTTTCAAGGTTGATTCCAAAATAAGCAAACCAGCCATAATCTGTTTGCCAAGTATTTACTTTGCAGAGCAATATACAGCTTTAGTAAAATCAGTAACTAACCATGATGTACCGTCCATTCACTCAAATCAGGGTGCTTCTACTTGTGCCAAGAAGATACGGGCATTTTTAGGAGGAAAACAAGCATTTGTTATTACAACCCCTGCGTTCATTGGTCTTCTTGCTCCAGTGGCCAAACAAATAATCGTTGAGCAAGCTGGAGGGAATTACATGACATTTTGGCATCCGCGTATAGACCAAAGAAGGTATTTGGATATGTACGCCAAATACTGCGGATTACCGCTGATTTACGCTGATTCAGTCGTACCGGTGGAATTGTATTGGGCAGATGAAGGTATGAACAGTATAAATCTAAAGGGGACTGCGACTTCAAAAATAGATGTTCAGACGACAAACGATTTAATATCCCAAGAATCCAAGTTAATTATTGATGGGATTTTAGAAAAGGGTGGCAAAGTACTCATTTTGAGTCACAAAAGGGGGCTAGCTCATATTTCCCTTTGTGGTGATTGTGGAACATTAGTAACCTGTAAGGCCTGCGCAAATCCGTTAGTATTAAGACAAGATGAAGGTGGCACAAAATACTTTTGTTACCGATGTGGCAGTAAAGAGGATTCCGAGCTAACGTGTTTGAATTGTTCAAGTTGGAACATAAAGACTTTCGGTGGGGGTATTGAAAGGGTTGTGAGCGATGTCAAGCAATCGTGGCCAAGCGCTCGTTTATTTATCATCTCCAAAGACACGGAAGGGAGTATGTCTGTCGCAAGTGGGCGATTAGAAGACCAAATTAAGAATACTGACATCGTTGTAAGTATCGGAGCATTTGTCCCCTATCTGACGCAACCTTTTGACTTAACCATCATTTCAGATACTGACACCTTGTTGTCTGTGCCAGAATATAGAGCAAGAGAAAAACTTTATAGACACTTAAAAATCGTTGCGGAAAATACGTTGGAAAGAGTTGTAGTTCAAACAAGATTCCCGGAAGCTAATATATTTACTTGTCTCACTAGTGGGAAAAATATTGAATTCAAAAAATTGGAGTTAGCCGAGCGGAGGAAATTTGGCTACCCACCATTTGTAAATCTTGTAACACTCACAATAAAAACATTTACACCCAGGTTAGCCAACTTGGCTAGTGAAACCCTAAATAAACTAATGATTTACCAGCCCCTTGTTGTAATAGAGGGCGTCCTTGGTCACGCGCACAGTAAAATGCTCTTGGTGTTTAAGGTCAAGGCTGATGCTTGGCCAAACAGAGAGATGAATGTTAGGCTTCAGGAGTTAACTGGCCAAAACATTGAGTTGGAGGTGAACACGTAAATAACATGGAAAGTGAACCTAGAATTATTCAGAAAGGTAGTCGTGGTTTAAGACTTGTTTGTGAAGAAGTATTACCGGAAAAAATTAAGGGTTCAGGGATACGGGGCCTGATAAGAAAGATGGGTAATGCGCTTGTCAGCCACAAAGATGGAGTCGCTCTTGCCGCTCCCCAAATAGGCCGGAGTTTGCGTATTTTCATATTATCCCCCAAAATTTTCCAAAAGGAAAAACATACTGAACCTCTGGTATATATTAATCCCGTACTCATTCGTAAATCTAGAAACAAGATTGACTGCGACGAGGGTTGTCTCTCTGTGAGAGGCGTCTATGGCACAATAAGGCGTTTTGAGAAGGTTACCGTGAAGGCTTTAGACGAGAACGGCTGTGGATTCACTAGAGGCGGGTCTGGTCTTTTGGCGGAAATTTTCCAACATGAGATAGACCACCTTGATGGAGTCTTATTTATTGATTCGGCAAAAAACCTTCACCTTGTAAAAGAAGATAATGTCAAAGCATAGATTTGTATTTTTCGGAAGCGACTTTGTGGCCACAAAGGCTCTCAGATATTTGGCCAATGTTGACCTTATTCCAACTCTTGTGGTGAAGGGGAAAATAGACTCAAAGATAGAAATTGATATTGTAAATGCAGACTGCCAATTTGGCGTGCTTGCCTCGTATGGGATGATTATACCAGACAAAATAATAGACTTGTTTTCTAAGGGGATTTTAAATATACACCCGTCTTTACTGCCAATTCTCAGGGGTCCGTCACCTGTTAAATCTGCTATCCTTGACAACTTAAAAGAAACAGGGGTCAGCATAATGCTATTAGACAGAGAACTAGACCATGGACCAATAATCGCTCAAGGAAAAATAGGCCTTTCACCCCAAAAAGCAAACTCTGATGAACTACGTGATGCATTGCTTAAGAAGGGCGCTTCCCTCCTAAAAGATATCCTTCCGTTGTGGCTTGACGGAAGGCAAAAGGTCGTTGAACAAGAACACGTTAAGGCAACCTATACTCGGAAATTTATTGCCGAAGATGGACTCCTAGACGTGCGCAGTCTGTTTGGACAGGTTCCTCTAAAAGAAGTACTGGAAGCGGAGCGCAAAGTAAGAGCGCTGAATCCTGAGCCTGGAACTTATATGATGCTTTTGGTTACAAACGAATCGGGTGAACTAAAAAAATTGAGAGTCAAAATACTGAAAGCCACAACAGATGGCATTAAGCTAGTACCACTTATAGTCCAGCCGGAAGGTAAAAAACAAATGGAGTGGGCATCCTTTTTGCGGGGAAACAAGCTTACGGCATTTTGACCCTGATTGATTCTACTTTAACTGGTGCTATGGGCAGGTCTGCCGGGCCAGTTTTTATTTTTGATATTTTTATGGCCACGTCCATACCTTTAAGCACTTTGCCAAATACGGCGTGTTTACCGTCAAGAAATGTGTTATCTGCCACATTAATGAAAAATTGGGAACCGCCCGTATTTGGTCCTGAATTGGCCATAGAGATCGTCCCCTTCAGGTTTGATATACCGGCTACAAATTCATCGGGGATAGCGTAACCTGGACCACCCCTGCCGTATGAAGAAGTATCTGAGCCCTTGGTGTTGGGGTCGCCCCCTTGAATCATAAACCCATCAATAACTCTGTGGAATAGTGTGCCGTCATAAAAGCTCGTTTCAGCCAACTTGATAAAATTGTCCACTGTTTTTGGGATTTTGTCGGCAAAAAGTTCAACTTCTAATTCTCCTTGACTTGTCACAAAAATGGCCGTCGGATTTTGGTCTGCTAATTTGTCCACTACTTTTTCCGTCTCCGGACGTTTAAAATTGTACAAAATGAAAATAACCGCGAGAGCTATTAGTAGAAACACAAATGCTTTCATAGGTCTAATCTTTTCTTAATAGGCTTTTAATAAACCTGCCTCCCTTGCGAAACAAGGACTCATTCTTCCCTTTTAGGTTCTTTATTTCCCTTATAATTTCGTCTCTAACGGAATCTATGGCATTATACAAATTTGAGTCAATTGCTTCAGCCCGAAGCAACTTACCGTCTATTTTCAAATTTACTTCCGCTCTAAATATATTGCCCTTTTGATGGTGAGAGCTGGTTTTTGCCAACTCAACATCAATGATGGCAGTATCTCCTTCGGAATCTAGGAACTTAGAAATACTTCCAATCTTCTCCTCTGCATACAAACGTATGGCGCTAGTGAGCGACATACAGGTTGTTTTGATATTACTTATCATCCTCAAATCTGAAAGATTCTATCATCGCTTTTTCTGTCTCTTTGTCAAACCAGTTTCTATTGCTCACCCCGATAGCAAAAACGTGCCCGTTGTGCTCAACAAAAATAGTGTCTATAACATCATTCTCCCCTGGGCCGGCAAGGCTACCTTTCCAAGCTGGTAAACCAGCCAAATAAACGGGAGTAACATTCCTGACAACCTGACTCGCCCTAAGATATACTTCAAGGGAAGGTTTCTTTAATTCCGCTTTTTCAAAGGAGAGTAAGACATTTAAGTCCCGATAGTAATTAACTGCAATGTTTGGCAATACTTTATTATCTATTCCTCTCCTAAGTTCTGGCGCACTAAATGTTATGGCAGTATAATCTCTACTCGGCAAACCGGCGTTCTCTTTTGAAGACGACCATCCGATGGGGTAATATATGGCAAAACCGAGCGTCTTGTTTTTGTATTCCTTAAGAGCAACTCCCGTACTTGAACTCGCAATAGAAACTGGGTACTGAAAGACGTCTTTGTCTGTGGAAAGAACAAAATACGCCAAGACAGCGAAAGTAATGATAATTCCCACTATGACAGCTTTGTACTTAAACATATTAAAAGCTTACAACTTGTAATTCCCATCCGCAATACTATCACCTCAATCTCCTTTCATCAAGTAATCTACTCAAGACTTCCTTGATTTTTCCAAGACACGAATCGTTCAAAACAGATAAGGGAGTCGCGATAACGCCAGTTTCTCGTAATTCTTTTAATTTTGATTCCGTTTCTTTACTCGAAACAAGGTCGCATTTTGACAAAAATACGTACTCTTGTTTATCAAGAAGAGCTTTGTCGTAATTACCCAGTTCACTTCTCACAACTTGCCAATCTTTAACTGGGTTGGGAGACTCTGCCGAGACTAAATGGAATAACACTTTGGTTCGCCTGATGTGACGCAAAAACTTAACCCCAAGACCCTTGCCCAAACTAGCGCCCTCAATAAGTCCTGGTATGTCTGCGATGACGAGGTCAAAGTAAGTGCCTAGGTTCGGCTCAAGAGTGGTGAAGGGATAATTGGCCACTTTTGCGCTAGCTCGAGTGAGTGTATTAAGCAGGGCAGATTTACCGACATTTGGTAGGCCAATCAAACCGATATCTGCGATAAGACGTAACTCTAAATGCAGTGTGTACAACTCCCCCAACTTACCATCCTCACTCTCCTTTGGGCTTGTGTTAGTTGGGGAGCGAAAATGAAAGTTGCCACGTCCGCCTCTACCACCCCTTGCTACGACTAAACGCTCTCCAACCTTTATTATTTCTCGGTCAACACCTGTTTCTATGTTGTGAACAACAGTGCCTGTAGGCACGCGTAACAGCATATCATCGGCATTTGCTCCATCACGAAACTGGCTTCCGCCTTCCCCACCGTTCTCGGCGTAGAAATCTTTTTTGTGTCTAAATTGGTTAAGAGCTCCTATGTCTGACATCCCCACAAGACAAATATCGGCGCCCCGACCGCCGGAAGCTCCAGTGGGGCCGAGAGCCATTTTTATTTTCTGGAAAGAAACACGCCCCTTGCCACCAGAGCCAGCTTTGACTTTAATTGTTACATCATCTATTAACATTTAACATTCTTGTTTAGATTAAACTCCCATTGGGAATGAATAAGAGAAGCAACAAACAGGCCGACAAGTGCGCCTGCGACAATGTCTAGTGGATAATGTATACCAGCTATCACCCTTCCAACCGAAATGAGGGTAGCAACGGCAAACAGGTATTTGCCCCACTTTTCGTCAAGATAATACACGGACAGAGCAAGAGCAAAAAAGAACGTAGCGTGACCGGAGGGGAAGGAGTAGCTACCCTCTTCTAGTAAAGTGTGGGCATCGGTCAAATCTATAAACGGTCGGGGTCTGGCAATTGCCTCTTTGATAATTTCGGCAAAAGCAAAGCGGGCAATCAGCGCTGGGATAAATATCTTAATAGCAAGATTTAATCCACTTTTTAGACTTTCACGTTGTCGCCAAACAAAGAAAAGCACTGCCAAAACGGTGATGTAAGGCAGGTATTGGACACAAAATATAACAAGCAAGTCAAACACCTCCCCATGACCCACTAAACTGTTGAGTAATCTAAAAATGATGCTGTCTATCTGCATTGCTATATCATACCTCATTTTGCCCTGTTGACACCAAAAGGTAACCCCTCACACTCGCAAATACTCACTAAAGAAGTTGGCTTGGGACCTCTGTTTGAGTGACATGATCACTGACAGTAGCACCGCCAAGTTTTCGGCCGTTCTCTTGGTCAAGGAACCGAAGGAAATTTTGCGTTTAAGCACCAAGTGACGCAGGGATCTCTCGGCTTGGTTGTTGGTCAGGGGAATACGCGGATCGGAAAGACAAGTCAAGTAGTGAGGAATATTTTTCTGCAAAGTGGTTTTGACACGGATCAGTTTCTTGGAATCATTTCTCTTAATGCGAGCCAACTCAGTCAGCCGCCCAGCAAACTCATCGTATCGCTCCATACTCCTGTTCTCTTTGACATCATTGAAAATCGAGCAAAGTGTTCGGTATTCCTTTTTGCACTCCTTCCTCTGTCCTTCCGTAATCTCCCCCGACCGGGCCATGTCTCTCCAATGTCGGAGCAGATGAGCCCAGCACAATTGGTGTTTCGGAAGCTTCTTGTACGCCCCATAGTCGTCGGAGACCACAAAGCCTTGGTAGTTTTCACCCAAAAGTTTGTCGGCATTGCCCTTGCCTCTTGATTCTCCCACCAAGAAGACACTCTCTCCACTTGTGGCTCCACCCATAACCCAGGAGTAGCTCTTGTCCCCACCTGTCAAAAGTTTCCAGCCGGTCTCATCGAGATGTACCCCTGGTTCGCCTCGTATCTTGGCCTTCAATTGTTCATACAGTGGGTGCAAATGCACAGCTTCTCTCGTGAGTATTTTGACGATCTCTCCTTCTGAGACTGGGAATCGGTGTCTGTCACCCAGGACATTTTGTATTTGGGAAAAAGAAAGTCGGCACATGACGGAAAGGTAGCAGACATACTTCTGGACATTGGGTCCCAGCACAACTTTGTGGTTGGGCAGGGGCAGAGCAGTGACAGACTTTTTGCATTTGGGGCAATGGCCTTTTTCAACAATGTGCTTGCGCACGATCTTTGTGGCAGGCAGTGGTATGTCTTCTTCATAGAAGACCATGCTCTGTTTTTCTGTCAGCTTTGTGCCGCAGTCACAGAGGTTAATTGGGTGCGGGACAGTTTCCGTGATGTTCTCGTCTTTCGGTATCGATCTTTTGTATGAATCGCTTGACCTTGCCACTTTGGCTGGTGGAGGAGTGAGGTCAGAGTCATCGTCGTCCACATCCTTTCTCTTCTTCCTGCCGAAGACCATGGTATTCAGAGCTTCGATCTGGAGCTTGAGGTCATCAATGGTCTTCTGCTGGAGAGTAACTGTCAGTTTGAGAGCCTTAATCTCCTTCTTGAGCTCCCTGTTTTCATCCCACAGATGCCAGATTTTGAATCTTTGGGCTAGATGGAGGGATTCCAGATTGCGGAGGCGGATGAGACGCTTTTTGATCTCTTGTTTTGACAAGGCTCTGTTAGCCATATCATCATTTTATCATTATTTTGCAAGGGTTTTTTGGTAATTGTCCACAGGGGGTGTGAGGGGTTACAGCAAATTTGCTTGACAAAGTCAGGTAGCTTGGTGTAGTATAAGTTCAGATCTCGAGGGAAATCTCCCAAGAGATATGTTCAACAAATTTCTGTTCGAGACATGCGAAAGCAGGTCAAGAACAAGGAGCTCCTCGACAACCTGGTTGGAATTCTCTCGAGGCCCACTGCCCAGCTCGTCTGGCCGGAAGGGGCAATGGAGGATAAGTGCGACTGGGGGAAACTGCGAGTAGCACCGAAGGACTGGGAGAAGGAGCCCTGGACTTGTCCTCCCTCCCTCTTCAACTGGGATTTCAACCCGTCGAAGTTCCGAAGCCACTTCAAGTGCACGAGCATGCGCACTCGGGGCATCCGCGCGGCGATCCTGAAGTTTGATTGTGATCCGCCGGAGGACTTCGAGAAGTTCCTGCAAATCGAACAGCAGAAGTTCCGCTTGGCATATTTCGAAGAGGCGGTGAGCTTCTCCGATACGTACAGGGACGTGATTGGGGGAAAGCACCCTATCATCTTCGGAGGGATCTGCACCTATACCGAGGATGGTGTACGGCCGGGTTTTAGGCCGAGCGAGCGACACCAGATCAACGTGTTCGCTCCCGAGTCCAAGCATCTCAGTGACGGATTGCAAATCCGGACCTGGGACAAGAACACCCGCTTCCTCTGCACGCTTTTCAGAATGCACGCGGATTGAGAGATCTGGATATTTACTCAACTGATAAGTGAGATTACTTCCCAGACCGTCCGAGAACTCCGATTTTCGTCAATTACTCAACGTGGTTAAGCCATGAAATTATCGAAAAAGTCTGAATTTTTGAGTTCTCGGACAGTCTGTAAAGACGAAGGAAGCCTACGCCCTGTGGCATAAGCATCTCGTAAACTTAAAGCGTATTGACCGTTACTCAACCGGCCTAAAAATTGATGAGACATTTCTTGAGTTGTTAGAGTTTATCTTCCGGGCCTGCTTCGCCTTCGATAAGTTCGAGAAGATGGCCATGATATCCGGTGCCATTGGCAAATCTGATCTACTTAAGTTCCTCCTGCAAGTGGCCTGGGAAACGAATGTGATCGAAAACAAGATTTACAGCTCTCTCATTTTGCATCTGGAACATATCGGCCGCCAGCTAATAGGCTGGAAGCGGAGCACGGGTGAGAAAACTCATCCGCCACGGACAAGATGACACGAAGCGGACAAGAAACCGGATGAGTCGCAGAAGAGCGCAAGCACGTTGTTGTCGTCCCACGGCTTCTCGAGATTGCCGAGATTGAGCTCGAAGTTCTCGGCCGAGTTGCGGTTCACGTTCGGAACACTGTGGTAGCCGTCAAACCTACTCCACGCACTAGTGTACGATACGCCACCCATGACACCGAGGCCAGCACCAGCCAGCCTCTGAATTTTATATGAGGAGTATTACCCTCCAGCGCATCGCACCGACTTATTTGTTTTTTCATATTAAGCTGTACTCGCTTGCAAAGTTTTTTAACCCGGCAAACACTCCCAGTTCTTGATATGAGATTTCGATCACGTACAACCTTGTGGCCGTATATGGAATCTAGTTTCCAGTGTAGAGTTTAGCATAAAAAAGAATCGGCCACGCACCAGGTGTGCGGGGCCGAAGTGTCGGAGAGACCGATGTCAGTCCAAGGGCCTAAGCGCCCAAGGGCTTGCCCGCCGTTGGCGGTAAGTCGCAGAAGAGCGCAAGCACGAAGTCGTCGTGCCACGGCTTCTCGATGGAGCCGAGACCGAGCTCGAAGTGCTCGGCCGAGTGACGGTACACGTCCGGAACACTGTGGTAGCCGACAACGACTGGCAAGCGCTCCTCCTCGTCGAAGGAGAGAGTAAACTTGCCTACGGGCAGTTCCCCGCGCTTGTGCTGGTAAAGCAGGCCCGCACCCTGAGCCCCGGTGTAGTACGCCACATGCTCACGGTACACCCTCTGGCATTCCTCGGAGCTGACTTGGCGTAGGACTGCCACGAGCTTGATCAAGAAACGCTCACCCGGTTTGATGATGCGCGTGGGCCGAGAGTAGTTCTTGTCCGTCATGGCAGAGTGGAAGTATGTCAGATCCCTATCGTGATCTTTGCGTAGGCGACCGAGGTAACCATCGTGCTGATAGTCGGCGGGGACGACCAGCTCGAACTCATTGAGCTGGCTGAAGGCGGGTGTGGCGACCACGGGAACCAGGGCGGGGATATTCTCGAGGGCGAAGCCACGGGCGAGGGCCTCCTTGATTTTACCCAAGTTCGCCTCCCAGTACTCGAGATCATCTACAGTGAACACGTTCACCGTGTTTGCTGCAATCTTGAGGCCGAGGTCATATCCACGCGCAACAAGGCGCGAGTCGTTCATGTTGATCAAGGGTGTGCTCTTCATCTAGCGTTTCCTTTCTCATTGTGATGATCTATCCTAGGGCCGCTAGGTCGGGTAGACAGGCCTCTAAATAAGGCTTTCCTAGCCCTTGCCAATCTAGCACAAGTGTATCATAGCTTAGGCAAAAAGTACAACCTCTCCCTACCCCCAAATACGAAGCCTCGGTAAATTAACTTCTAATGATTCAACAACTTTTTTATACTCTTGTTCCACTTTGAATTACAAAACTCCCGCTGGTCCCGTTTTCCAACCCACCACAAACAACCACGACTTTTGATCGGGTGACATTTTAAGCAAAAAGCGTCGACATTCGAACTGGAGAACAGAGACGGAAACAAAGAGAATCAACTAACCAAGACCGTACGCTCTCCCACTGAGATAGTGGGCAAGATATCCGTTGACTGAGCGGGGCAGTGAAGTGATGAGACCGTAGGTCATCTTGAGTGAGCGGAAATTGCCTTCAACAATCATTCGCGTGGCGTACAAGAGATTGTCGAGTTCGCTCATCAACTTTCGCATATTGCTCCTAGGTCTCGCTAAGAGCCACCGCTTCTTCTCAATGTGGAATTCACGAGCCAGCCGTTCCCCTGTGTAGCCAGCGTCAGCCACGAAGATACCTTCGAGATCCTTGTTAAGTTTTGCGAACATGGAGGAGTCGGCTTTGTTGCCAGAGGAGAACAAGAGGGCAAGGACACGACGATGGAGATCGCTCGTTAAGTGAAGTTTAAGGCCGTAGAACCAGCCTTTGCCAGTGTGGCCCCACCCGGCTAACCCGCGCATTGTCCGGTGGTGTTTAGCATTTTTGTTCAAGCACACGGGGATGTCGGTGGCATCGGTGTGTTTGACGAAGTGAGCTCGAGTTCTGTTGCTTCGCATCAACACGCCAAGGACAAGAGCGACCAGTGTGGCAAAGCGATTGAGATTGACCACTAATGTTTTGTATGAGTCCGACAAGTTGAAGATCTCGGCCAGAGATTTCTTGGTGGCGATGTTTTGTCTCGAGCGAAAGAGACCGAGAGTGATGATGTCAATGATTGGGATGAGGAGCTTGCGACCTTTAGTGAGTTCGAACGATTTAAGATTGAGTTTTGGGCATTTCGTAATTCAAAGTAGATCACCATATTACTTGGTTAAAAACCGTTCACAAAGTGTCTTAAATTTCAGGTACTTGCCACTTTTGATTAGAACATTCTCACATTCTCAAGAATGTGAGAATGTTCTAAGAAAGGTACCGAAGGTCTTGCCGTATGGGGTAAGGGAGTGGACCACAGCTCGCCCAAGATACTTCTTGTCCAATAGACAAGTCCCGCATTAACCATTCAAGCAAGCCCAAAACCGCCCTCTCCCGTTCTTAGCTTGCTTCCAACTCCAAATTCCAGAGCCCGGAGCAGATATTCATAAATTGGTCATCAAGACCATTTTT
>Ga0209542_10010674_pt1 | contig 16509 bp, 18 predicted proteins | sample RifCSPhighO2_01_FD_184028 | JGI IMG/M metagenome (GOLD analysis project Ga0209542, IMG submission 184028) | Soil microbial communities from Rifle, Colorado - Rifle CSP2_plank highO2_0.1 (SPAdes) (version 2) | ecosystem: Environmental > Terrestrial > Deep subsurface > Rock core/Sediment ...
TCATAACCACTTCCAAAGCGGATTTCTTGGCCTGCTTGTGGATATCAACCGGAATGCCGCGGCCGTTGTCCGAAACCGAAACCAGCCGGTCGGGCAGGAACCGGACCGTGATTTCCGTGCAATAGCCGGCCATGGCTTCGTCAATGGAGTTATCCACCACTTCCCAGATTAAATGATGCAAGCCTTCGGTCGCGGTGTTGCCGATGTACATGCCCGGCCGTTTTCTGACCGGTTCCAGGCCTTCCAAAACCGTGATTTGCTTGGCGGTATAAGCGCCGGATTCTTTCAAGCCTTTTGCTTTTTTTGCCATAATTTTTTAACTAAGAAAAATATAGGTTTTGGCCTATAAATGGTCAATTATTATATCTTAATTATAGCAGAAAGCGGGGGAGAGGGCAAGGGTTTTAACAAACGCACGAAAACACGAAAGCACAAAAACACGAAAACAAAAATTAAAATAGATACTTTTGTATTTTCGTGTTTTTCGTTGATATTTGATATCCTTTATAAGGATAGAAAAAAATAAGTTTTATCCTTTGAAAATAGATCAGCACGTGCTTTCGTGCTTTCGTGCTTTTGTGTTATACTTAAGGTAGACAAACTCTATGCCTAAACCTCTCAAAGTCCCCAAAACCAACGGCCAGCCCGAAGAGGTCAGCGGCCTCGGGCTGAAATTAAGCTATTGGTATGTCATTCATAAGCCGCAATTAAAGCCGGGCATAATTATTTTTTTGGCGGTCTTGGGCCTGATTTTTTACGGTTATGCCGGCTACCGCTTGGCCGTAATTTTGATTAATGAAAGGGATTTTAAAAATTCCGTCAGCAATCTGCCTCAAGAGTTAATTAATTACCCGTATTTTCGGGAAGCCAATAAGCCGAAAGCTTTGGAAATCGTCAGTTTTGACATTGCCGGCGGGGAGGACCAGCGGTATGATTATATCGCCAAAGTCAGAAATCCTAATCCCAATTACGTCGCTTCAGCCGTAATTTTTCAATTAGTTTCGGGCGATACGGTCTTAGCCGAAAAATCAAGCTTTATTTATCCCAACGAAGAAAAATACCTGGCCTTTTTCGGCCAGACAGCAAACGCCGCCGGCGGGGCGGCGGTTCGAATCGCCCAGGTCAGCTGGCGGCGCTTTGCCAAGTTTGCCGATTTTGCCGATTCAAGATTGAGATTCAGCCAAAGCGAAGTGGTTTTTAAATCCGCCATGGAATCGGGCATCCGGGGCGAATTGCCGGTTTCCACCCTGAATTTTAAGATTACCAATGGTAGCGCTTACAGCTATTGGCGCGTCGGCGTGTATATGGTTTTATATAACGGCTCCAGCCTGGTCGGCGCCAATTATATCTTATTGGACCAGTTTGAATCCGGCCGGACGCGGCCGGTGGAGATGAAATGGTATGAGCCAATGTCTAGCGTCAGCCGCGTGGAAATCGCGCCGGAAGTGGATATTTTGGACGCGGCGGCGTATATGCCGGTTGAGTAGCAGAGAGTGGATGGTAAATAGTAAAATCAGCCGTCGTTTAGCGGTTGATTTTTTGTATCACATCCTCTCTCTGTCTCTCCTCATAAATTTAAAATAAGTGAAACAATGTTTTCAAAGAAGCCTTAGTAAAAATAGTTCCTCCCCCGCCCTTCGCGAAGGGCGGGGGAGGGGTGGACGTTTCCCTTTTGCTTTAATCCTTCACTACTCGTCAACCACCCCTGCCCCCTCCTTAAAAAGGAGGGGAACTATTTTTATTAGCGTTATTTAAAAATTTAGGTTTTCATTATTTACTATTTTTTATCTACAGCCTTTACTTCTCGTTCCTTTATTTTTTTTAGAAGGGGAAGTGTAATAAGAAAAAAGAGGCCGGTCAAACAAGAAACGGGCCTCTTTAATTTTGCTTAGGTACGATATGTCCTTCGGGGTAAATCAGCCGGGTGCCGCAATGGCCGCAAAACGCTTCCCGCGCCGGATCGGCGGTAAACAGCCGGCCGTCGCATTCAAGGCAGTAATAATACTTGGGCCGGTAAGTGATGCGGGCGGCGCTGAAAGTGGCTTGGCAGCCGGGACATTGCTTGGGCGGTGAAATTTTGCCCAAGCGAATTTGTTCAATAATTTCGGCCAGGTCGGCTTGACAATGAGTGCAGCGGCCGTTGCGGATAAAAGCGATTTTGGTAATGTTATCATCCCCCTGATTGCCGTCATTTTTTTGGGCAGAATCAGAGCCAGACATGTTTTTTCCTCCATGGGTTTTAGTAAATGAACAAATGCCAAAATTATTGTATATTTTTAATTAAGTTTTGTAAAGATTGACAAAACTTTTAAAATATGCTATGCTATATTGTCAACTTGTGTTGATACTGCTGTAGTCAATTGGTTGATTATGGTGGTTTTTACAAGAAAATAGCCCTATATTTTTTAGGGCAACCAAAAAGGAGCTATGGCAAATGAGAGAAAAACCACAGATAAAAGCGGAAATGTTAGAGCTTGCGTCTATGCCGGGCGCGAATGTAGCCCTCAACGCCAAATTGGGAAAGATTGAGGTGAGAGAAATACCCATTGGCGAGAGGTCCTGCCAAGCAGTCGTCGGTCTGACACTGCAAGACAGTGAAGGCCGGGATACGGGCGCGAAAGTGTTTGATATCAGGGAAGCCGTTGTTGCGGCCGCGGCCGGATTGTTGAAAGCCCGGAAGGAAGTGGACGAGTTGGGACAACGGGCGACTGAGGTGGCGGCTGAACCAGAAAAGTACGAAGCGGTGGGGGAGCAGATCCGGCAAAAAAATGCCGAAATCGGCGACATGGAGAGCCAGTTGCGCGCCGTGCTGAGAACCGTCCCGGGCGTCAAGCTCTACCGCAATGAGGGCAACTTCCTGGTTATCCTCGGGGGCACGAATTTTCGGTTGCCCCAGGGACAGCGGGCGAAAATGACCCTTTCGGTGATGGAAGTCCCGATAAGCGACAAGATCGGGAAAAACGCCGACGCCGGTATCGTCGGGCGCGCCGGGGTCGTTAAGGCCCTGATAGATTTGGAAAAGAGAGTCATCCGATTCGCCGCGATTCACGGCGAAACCTTCGATAAGAAGGAAAATCAGATGAAGACCGCGGGCGGCCGGGTGACCGTGGCCGTGGTGGACGACTACAGCGGCGCGGTGCAAGTCATTCGCGCCGCGGCCAATAAGGACGCCATGGTTGTCAATCGTAACGTGTGTTACGAACCGGCGGCCAAGGCTGTGCCCAAGCCGGCCAAGGAAAGCGTCGGTAACGCCGATGACGGGCGTGAGTGCCGGAAACAGCTGGGAGAGATTAAGACTCAGCTGGAAGTCGAAGCGCTTCTGCCGGCGGCCCGGAAAGCGGTGGCCGACCTGGCGCCAAAACAGCGCGAAGCGCTGATTAAGGAGCTGGCGCCGCCGGTTGAAAAGAAGCGGCGGGAGAAGAATCCGAAACCGCCGGCGGCGAAGAAAACCCAGGCCGCCAAACCGGCCGAATCCAAAACCATCCCCAATGTGGGCTTGGCGGAAGGACCGGAAACGGAAGTGACGGTACCGGCCGCCGAGGAGGCGACGGAGAGCGAGGTTGCCCGGCTGGTGGCTCAAGCCGCCGGGCTCTGAACCAAAATGTCAGTCAACCAAGTTCCGATTGCGGGGCAAGGTTGCAAAGCTATAACGCGAAGAGGTATAAGGTCGTGATGATCTGATGCCTCTTCTTTTTTTTGGGGAAAAATGGTAATATTTAGCAAGCAAGATAAGTTTTCAGCAAGATAAGCAAGATAAGAATTAAGTTTAGTCCTTATCTTGCCTATCTTGCCTATCTTGCCTATCTTGCTTTTATTATTTATTGCGATATGGACAAATCTCTCATCAAACTCTCCAATATTAAAAAAGACTACGTCAACGACGAGGTCGTCACCAATGTCCTGCGCGGCGTGAGTTTTGAAATTATTTCGGGCGAATTCGCGGCGATCATGGGACCTTCGGGCTCGGGCAAATCAACCCTGATGCATATTTTGGGTTTTTTGGACCGGCCAAGCGAAGGCGTTTTTGAGTTTGAAGGCAAAAATGTCTTGGATTTTTCCGACGACGAGCTGGCCGGCTTGCGCAACAAGAAAGTCGGCTTTATTTTTCAAAGCTACAATCTTTTGCCCAAAACTTCGGTTTTGGAAAACGTGAAACTGCCTTTGATTTATTCTGGCATCTCAACCAAGCTGATGGACGAAAAAGCCAAACAGGCGATTAAAGCGGTCGGACTTTATCACCGCCTCAATTATTTATCTAATCAGCTTTCCGGCGGTGAACAGCAAAGAGTCGCGATCGCCCGGGCGCTGGTCAACGGCCCTAAAATAATCTTTGCCGACGAGCCGACGGGCAATTTGGATTCCAAATCCGGCACGCAAGTTATGGAAATTTTGGAAAACTTAAACGATCAGGGTCATACCATAATTTTAGTTACCCATGAACAGGACACGGCCGATCACGCCCGGCGGGTGATTAAAATCCGCGACGGACTGATTGTGGCCGACGATATCGTCGTCCGCCGGCGGTTTGTCAGGGACGGGGAGCTGAGGAAGTAGGTTTTAGTGAGTAGTGAGTAGTGAGTAGAATTCTTTAATGCACCTTTGCTTTAAGGCTTTACTCACTGCGACCTACTCACTACAACCTACTCACTACTCACTAATATGCTATTACAAACCATAAAATCATCATTCTCCCGCCTGGCCTCGCGTAAGCTGAGGACTTTTTTAACCATGCTGGGAATGATTATCGGCATTTCTTCGGTGATCATTATTATGGCCGTGGGCGCCGGGGCGCAAGGCCTGATTTTAAACCAGATTAAAAGCATCGGCTCCAATTTAGTGGGCATTTTGCCAGGCGCTTCGGATGAAAACGGCCCGCCGGCCTCGGTTATGGGCATTACCGTGACGACTTTGAAATACGACGACGCTCTGGCCATTGCCAAAAAAGAAAACGCCCGTCATGTCCAAAGCGTGGCGGCTTATGTTAAAGGCACAGCCGCGGTTTCGTGGGAGAACCGCAGTTTGGATACGACTTTTACCGGCACGACCGCCAGCTATGCCGAGGTGGAGGAAGCGGAAGTGGCCGCCGGCCAATTTTTTAGCAATGAAGACGAAAAAACGATTTCCCGAGTGGCGGTTTTAGGCAGTCAGGTGGCAAAAAATTTATTCGCTGAAAACGATCCGATCGGCCAGACGGTGAAAATCAAGCGGGAAAGCTTCCGCGTCATCGGCGTGATGGCAAAAAAAGGGTCGGTCGCTTTCCAAAACCAGGACGACCAGATATTCATTTCTTTATACACCGCCCAAAAATTATTTTTGGGCATCAGCCATGTTTCCTATATCCGGGCCAAAGTTGACGAGGCGCAAAATTTGCCCCAAACCATTGAGGATATAAAAGCGACTCTGCGGGAGCGCCATAATATCAATAATCCGGCGAATGATGATTTTTCCGTCCGCAGCGTCCAGCAAGCCCTGGATGTTTTTACCAGCGTAACGGATGCGCTGAAGTTTTTTTTGGCCGCGATTGCCGCCATCGCGCTTTTGGTCGGCGGCATCGGGATTATGAATATCATGCTGGTTTCGGTTAATGAAAGAATCAGAGAAATTGGCTTAAGAAAAGCCGTGGGCGCCAAAAAATCAAACATCCTAAGCCAGTTTCTGGCCGAAACTTTGGTTATCGCCTTGGGCGGAGGCCTGGTTGGGGTGGTTATCGGTTTTGCCGTTGCCGGCTTAGTGGCGGTTATCGCCAAATATCTGGGCTATCAATGGGATTTTGTCGTCTCGCTTTTTTCCGTGATTTTAGCCGGCGGAATTTCGGCCGTGGTCGGCTTAGTTTTTGGCATTTACCCGGCCTACAAAGCCGCCAATTTGGACCCGATTACGGCGTTGCGTTACGAATAATTTGTAGGGGCGTATTGCAATAGCCCCTACGTTAAACATGAAGCTTTTTCCTCTCAAAACTGCATTAATTTCTTTGCGGCGGAATAAGACCCGCGCCATTTTAACCATACTTGGCATTGTTATCGGAATTATGGCCGTTATAACCGTGATGTCGGCGGGCCAGGGCTTGCAGGGTTTTATTACCGGCCAAATTTCCAAATTCGGCAGCAATTTAGTAGTGGTGGAAATAAAAATTCCCAACACCAGCCATGTTTCCCCGCAAAATGTCGGCGGGATGGCCTATGGAATATCTATTACGACTTTGACGCTGGCTGACGCCGAAGCGATCAAGAAACTGCCCAATATCAAAAATAATTATCCGATTTTAATGGGCCAGCAGGTGGTTTCTTACGGCGAAGAAAATAAGCAGGTTATGCTTTGGGGCACGACGGAATCGTTTAATGAAATTGACACGACCGGCGTGGCGCAGGGCCGGTTTTTTACCGAAGAGGACGATAAGTCTTTGGCTAATGTAAGCTTAATCGGCAAAACCATTCAGGACAAATTTTTCGGCGGCGAGGATCCGCTGAATAAAATGATTAAAATCGGCCGCCAAAAATTCATCGTCATCGGCGTGATGAACAAGCGGGGATCAATCATGTTTTTTGATTTGGACAATATGATTTATCTGCCCATTCGGACTTTGCAGAAAAAAATCATGGGCATAGACCATATCATTGAAATTGAAAATCAGGTTTATGACAACGACATCGCCGACCAGACGGCGGAGGAAATCACCCAATTAATGCGCCAGCGCCATAATATCGCCGACCCCAATAAAGACGATTTTTCCGTCATGACGATGACCCAGGCCCTGGATATTTTCAATACGGTTTTCGGAGCGATTAATTTATTACTGATTGCCATTGCCGGCATTTCTTTGGTCGTCGGCGGGGTGGGCATTATGAATATCATGTATGTCTCGGTTTCCGAACGCACCTATGAAATCGGCCTGCGCAAATCCTTCGGCGCCACCAACCGCAATATCCTTTGGCAGTTTTTATGGGAAGCGATAATCATCACCCTGCTTGGCGCCATTATCGGCCTGATTTTAGGCATCGGTCTTTCGTTTTTAATCGCGGTTGTCGCTACGGCCCAGGGCATAGGCTTGTCATTTGTCATCAACGTCAATTCCATATTTTTGGCCGGGGCGTTTTCTTTCACCCTCGGCTTGACTTTCGGCGTTTTTCCGGCCGTGAGCGCGGCGCGGCTGGATCCGGTGGAGGCCTTGCGGGCGCAGAAGTAAGCGATCGGCTTGGTAAAACTTAAGCCAGCGATCGGCTTAAGTATAACTTAAGCTAGCGATCAGCCCGCCTTCGCCCCTCGACTCGGCTCGGGGCTACGGCGTGGCGAGCGATCGGCATAGAGACGTACGAAAATGGGTTTTAATTAAACGCCGGTGTAGAGACGAGGCATTGCCTCGTCTCAGTCAAACGGCAGTGTTAAATCTAATTTTTTAACTCCTAAAAAAATATGTCGGAATATTACAATTCCCAAAGAACCTCGGGTCTCTACGACCCCAAGGCGCAAGAACCCTTCAAGGTTTCACGCACCAAAATTGAATTATTCATTGAGTGCCCGCGCTGTTTTTATTTAGACCGCAGATTGGGCATCGGCCGGCCGCCGGGTTATCCTTTTTCTCTTAATTCAGCGGTGGACGCTTTATTAAAAAAAGAATTTGATTTGTCACGCGCCAAAAATCAGGCCCATCCCTTGATTGAAAAATACGGGGTTGACGCCAAGCCCGTGGCGCATGAGAATTTAAACCAGTGGCGGCATAATTTTACCGGCGTTCAATTTTTGCACAAAAAAACCAATCTTTTGATTTTCGGGGCGATTGACGATTTGTGGCAAAATTCAAAAGGGGAGTATATTGTGGTTGATTACAAGTCAACCAGCAAGGCGGAAGAAATTACGGCTTTGGATAAAGGCTGGCAGATCGGCTACAAGCGCCAGATGGAAATTTATCAGTGGCTTTTGCGCCAAAACGGGCTTAAGGTTTCCGATACCGGCTATTTTGTCTATTGCAACGGCAAAACCGACCGGCAGGCCTTTGACGCGAAATTGGAATTTGACATAACCTTGATTCCTTATGTTGGCAATGATTCTTGGGTGGAAAAATCAATTATTGATCTGCAAAAATGTCTGAAGCTGAAGAAAATTCCGGCCGCTTCGCCGGGTTGCGACTATTGCGATTACTTCGCGACGCGGAAGAAAGCCAAGGGCTGAAAATCCGATAGGATAATAGAATAAGAGAACAAAAGAACAATAGAACAAAAATTAAAATAGATTTGTTTTTTTGTTTTAATGTTTTTATGTTTTCATGTCTTTGCCCTTGCCTTTTCCCGCGCTTCGCGCTAAGATAAAACATCATCGCACCTTGACTTAAACTAGAAGGAGGCCGCAAATGACCTTTCAGGAGAGTAAAGAATCATTGTTTTACAAGATACTTTGGGGAGCGTTTGTTCCCGTATTTTCTATTTTTTTAGCTTACTATTTTTGGCAGCCCGGCGGCCTCAAAGAGAATCTTCTTTTGGTTTTGCCTTTTTTGGTTTTTTGGCTGGTTTATTTTTATCTGGTTTTCGGGTGGGTTAAGGATGGCCAAATAAAACTTTGTCTTAATGAGAAAACGGTGGGGGTAACCGGCAGTCTTGAAGACGGCGAAGTCAAATGGAGCGAAATTAACAGGATTGAGGCTGGCTGGCAGTTATTTCTGGGCTTTCGCTGTGCGTTTTTGGTGATTGAGGCGAAAGAATGTGAAATTGTTTTCTGCCTTTCCGTCTTGTCTCCGTCGGATCAAGAGGCGCTTAAGAAAGCGTTTGCCGCCAGGGGTTTTAGCTGGGATAATTAGATCCGCGTTTGATTGATTCAGGCGCGGTTTTTATTACCAGGAAATTTTTACAATTCCTTCGGCAATTGCTAAGATTAAATCATGTATTATCTCTACCTCCTCAAATGCGCGGACAAAACCCTCTATGCCGGCATCACGGTTGATTTGGCGCGCCGAGTAAAAGAACATAATTTTTCCAAATTGGGCGCGAAATATACCCGGGCCCGGCGGCCGGTAAAATTGGTTTGGGCCAAGAGATTCCGCAATCGGTCTTTGGCCGCGCGGGCGGAAAATAAAATAAAAAAATTATCCCGCGCCGAAAAATCAGCCCTGGCAAGGGCGTATGGCCGTCAGTTTCTTAAAAATTAAAATTGCCGGCATTCATGAAATTATTTTTGCCGGACCGAGAGAAACTTTGCGCTTCAAGCGCGAAGCTGGCGATTTCTTGCGGGCAAACCCGCGGGAATTTACGCGATGGAGGATGTGTATGGCTTGAACATTCAAGCCGGTTTAGGAGGGGGCTGGACGTTTCAAAAGAAGCGTTTTTTTATTATTTTACAAAAGCACGAAAGGACGAAAGCAGCCGTTTTAATTTTTGTTTTCGTGTTTTTCGTCGATATTAATTAAAAAAAATAAATCAAGATAAAACAATGTTTATTTTCAAGCCACTATAAATCCAGCGCGTGTTTTTGCGTTTTCGGGCCGCGCCCTCTTGACAACCTTTTTAAGGGCTGATAAACTGAAATTAGCACTCTCAAATGGCGAGTGCTAACCGCTAAAATATGAATAAAAGGCAGCAAAATTTGCTTGAAATCATCATTGCCGAATACATTAAAACCGCCGAGCCGGTAAGCTCAAAATTCATCAGCCAGGCCGGCAATTTTGATTTAAGTTCGGCCACGATTCGCAATGAAATGGCGGAGCTGGAAGACCAGGGCTATATTTTTCATCCCCACACTTCGGCCGGCCGGGTGCCGACCGAAAAGGGCTACCGGTTTTTTGTGGAAAATTATATCGCGGATTTTGCCTTAAATAAGCGGGCCAAGGACTGCCTGGACAAGGTTTTAAAGCCGCTCAAATATTTTGAACCCCAAGCGGTCAAGGAGCTGGCCAAAGAAATGGCCGAATTGTCCGGCGGCGCGGTCTTAATCGCCTTTTCGGACAATAATTTTTATTATACCGGCCTGGCCAATCTTTTTTCCCAGCCGGAATTCATTGAACACCGGCTCGTGGCCAGCTTAAGCCGGGTGATTGACCATCTAGACCGGGTGATCAATAAAATTTACAAAGAGATTGATTCGGAAGTTAAAATTGACATCGGCCGCCGCAATCCGTTCGCCCAGGACTGCAGTTCGGTTTTAACCCGGTTCCAATGCCAAAAGCAAGCCGGCATTTTGGGCATTTTGGGGCCGATTCGCATGGATTATAAAAATAACGCCGGTTTGGTTGGTTACAGCCGGCAGCTGATTGAGAATTTAGGCAGTCGATAATTGACTAGCTGTTAGCTTATAGCCTTTAGCTTTTAGGAAAATTTCTAACAGCTAAAAGCTAACAGCTAAAAGCTAATATTAAGCTATGGATAAACAATTAGAAGATTTACAAGACGAACTGGCTTTGGCGCAAAGAAAAGCCGAAGAACATCTTGACGGCTGGAAGCGGGCCAAGGCTGATTATTTGAATTTAAAAAAAGACAACGAAAAGTTTCAGACAGAAATTATTCAATTCGCCAACGCCGGCTTGATTGCCCGGCTTTTGCCGGTTTTTGACAACTACAAGCTGGCTTTGGCTCATGTGCCCGAAGATCAAAAAAAAGCCGAATGGGTGTCCGGGTTTTTTCATATTAAAAAGCAATTTGAAGATTTTTTGAAAAATTTAGGCATTGAAGAAATCAAAACTTTGGGCCAAAATTTCAATCCTGAATTTCATGAAGCCGCGGCCCACGAGGAAAAAGAAGGCTTTGAGCCAGACGCGATATTTGAAGAAGTCAAGGCGGGGTATTTGTTGCAGGGCAAAGTTATCGTGCCGGCGAAGGTAAAAGTTGCCAAATAATAATAAATCTATGATAAGAAGCACCAAATTCCAAATCTCAAATTCCAAATAAATTACAATGACCAAAATTCAAAACCCTTAAGAATAACGTTTGAAATTTATGATTTGAGATTTGCCTGCCCGCCCGCCTGCCTTCGCTATTTACTATATTTTTTAAGGAAAAAATTAGTCGAGATATACTGGGTTAAAATAAGAAATAAGGGAACAGGCATTGCGGGCAGGCCATGCCGTTTACATTTTTTGCAGATAAACCCATTAAAACCGGATTAAAATGCTTATTAAAATAATCCAGGGCAATGGCGAGGCAGGCGGGTTTGGAATTTGAGATTTGGAATTTATAATTTTAAACTATTAAGACAGCCTGGCTCTATCTTTCGATAGCCGGCTGTAAAAGGAGACCAATATGGCTTTAATCAAATGGACCCCGTTCCTTGAACCGTTTGAGGAAATGGACAAATTTTTTGAGGACGCGCACGCGACTTTAGCCAAGGGCTTCGCGCCCGCGGTTGACATCTACGAGACCAAGGAAGACGTGGTCGTGGAAATGCCCTTGTCCGGCATTGATCCTAAAGACGTGGAAATCTCGGTGGAAAACGATGTTTTGACCCTGAAAGGCGAAACCAAGAAAGAATCCGAAGTTGACGAAAAAAATTATTACCGCCAAGAAATCCGGGCCGGCAGTTTTTTCCGCTCGGTTGCCCTGCCTTCCCGCGTGGTGGCTGACAAGGCCGAAGCTGAAGCCGTTGACGGCCTGTTAAAAATCACCCTGCCCAAAGCGGCGGAGGCGAAGGCGAAGACGGTGAAGATTAAAACGGATAAAAAGTGAATTAGCAAGATAGTAAATTAGTGAAAAAGTAAATTAGTGAACTAGTAAAATAGTTTGCCAATTCACTAATTTACTTTTTCACTAATTTACTTTTAATTCGCTTCTATCTTTATTCATTGGTAAAAAATAATTAATAACCTAATAAAAAATACTATGAGCAAAATTTTAGGAATCGATTTAGGCACCACCAATTCCGCCGTTGCCATTATTGAAGGCGGGGAACCGAAGATTTTGGAAAACGCCGAAGGCGGACGCACGACGCCGTCAATCGTGGCAGTAAATAAGTCCGGCGAGCGCTTAGCCGGCCAATTAGCCAAGCGCCAGGCGGTCACCAATCCGGAAAACACTTTGTTTTCCATCAAACGTTTAATCGGCCGGAGATGGGACGACGAGGAAGTCCAGAAAGATCTGAAACTCATGCCTTACAAGATTGTCAAAGCTGGTGAAGGCGTGAAGATTGCCATGTCGGGCAAGGAATACACGCCGCAGGAAATTTCGGCCATGATTTTGCAGAAGCTGAAAGCCGACGCGGAAAGCCGGCTTAACGAAAAAATCAGCGAAGCCATTATCACGGTGCCGGCTTACTTTAACGACGCCCAGCGCCGCGCCACCAAAGACGCGGGCGAGATCGCCGGTTTGAAGGTTAAATTAATCATCAACGAGCCGACGGCCGCGGCTTTGGCTTACGGCTTTGAAAAGAAAAAAGGCCAGCAGATCGCGGTCTACGATCTGGGCGGCGGCACGTTTGACATTTCCATCCTCAATATTTCCGAAGACACGATTGAAGTCAAATCAACCAACGGCGACACCCATCTGGGCGGCGACGATTTTGACCAGATTTTGATCGGCTGGATCATTAATGAATTTAAAAAAGACCAGGGCCTTGATTTAAGCAAAGATAATCTGGCCCTCCAGCGGATAAAAGAATCGGCGGAAAAAGCCAAGATTGAACTGTCCACGGCCCAGGAGACCGAAATCAACCAGCCGTTTATCACCACCGACGCTTCCGGCCCCAAGCATTTGGTCATGAAATTGACCCGGGCTAAATTGGAAGAATTAGTCGGCGATTTGGTTAAAAAAACTTTGGAACCATGCCGCCAGGCCTTAAAAGACGCCAAGATAGACGTTAAAGCCATTGAAGAAGTGATTATGGTCGGGGGTATGACCCGCATGCCTTTAGTCGTAAAAACCGTGGAACAGTTTTTCGGCAAAAAGCCGAATATTTCCGTCAATCCCGACGAGGTCGTGGCAATGGGCGCCGCGGTCCAGGCCGGCGTTTTGCAAGGCGATGTCAAAGACGTTTTATTGCTTGACGTCACGCCTTTGACTTTGGGTATTGAAACTTTAGGCGCGGTCATGACGCCGTTAATTGAAAGAAATACCACCATTCCGGCGGCTAAGTCGCAGATATTCTCTACGGCCGCGGACAATCAGCCATCCGTGGAAATCCACGTCTTGCAGGGCGAGCGGCCGATGGCGGGAGATAATAAGACGTTGGGCCGGTTTATGCTCTCCGGCATTCCGCCCGCGCCGCGGGGCCTGCCCCAGATTGAAGTGACTTTTGATCTTGACGCCAACGGCATTTTGAATGTTTCGGCCAAAGACAAAGGCACGGGCCGGGAACAAAAAATCACCATCACCGCGTCTTCGGGCCTGTCTAAAGACGAGGTGGAGAAAATGAGAAAAGAAGCGGACTTGCACGCGGATGAAGACAAAAAGAAAAAAGAATTGATTGAAGCCAAAAATATCGCCGATACTTTGGTTTATACGACGGAAAAAGCTTTGTTTGACGCCGGTGACAAAGTGCCGGTGGCCGACAAAAAAGAAATTGAAGAAAAAGCCGAAGAATTGAAGAAAGTAAAAGACGGCGATAATTTGGAAGTTATAAAACAGAAAAGCCAAGAGCTGTCCCAGGCCGCGCAAAAGATCGGCCAGGCCATGTATGCCCAGGCGCAGCAAGCGGCCGGAGCCGATCAGGCCGGCGGGGAGCCGAAGACTGATGAAAACAAAAAGCCGGAAGAAGGGGAAGTGGTGGACGGAGAAACCGAGGATAAGAAATAACTATTTTAGCGTAGGCGGGAGCTTCGGCTCCCGCCCGTTTAGCTGAAGCGGCGGCAATTTGGTATAATTAACAAAGGTTTATTATTCTAAGTCATAATTCCAAATTAAATTTATGCCAGATTTTATCTTCGCGGCCGGTGCCATTGCCGGCGGTTTTGCCCTTTTGATTTTCGGCGCCGATTATTTGGTCCGCGGCGCGTCTTCTTTGGCCAAGAAGCTGGGCTTATCGCCGCTGTTTATCGGATTGACGATCGTCGCTTTCGGCACGTCTTTGCCGGAAATGGTGGTTAATATTTTTGCCAGTTTCCGCGGCAGCAACGAAATCGCTATCGGCAATATTTTGGGCAGCAATATTTTCAATCTGTTTTTTATTCTGGGTATCGCGGCGGTCATTTATCCGGTGGCCGTTAGGAAAAGCACGATTTTCAAAGAAATTCCTTTCAGTATTCTGGCCGTGGCCGTATTTTTTATTTTAGCCAATGACGTCATGCTAAGCGGTTTGAATCAGGCCATGGTGACGCGGGCCGACGGTCTGATTTTGATTTCATTTTTCATCATTTTTCTGTATTACACTTTCGGCATTGCCAAAAGCTCGGGTGAAATGTCTGATGAAGTCAAAACTTACGGCATTTTATCTTCCGTTTTAATGATTTTTGGGGGTTTTGGCGGCTTGGTTTTCGGCGGCAATATTTTGGTTTCCGGCGCCATTTCCCTTGCCAAGATTTTAGGCGCGTCCGAATCCTTAATTGGTTTGACGATTGTGGCAATCGGCACTTCCTTGCCCGAGCTGGCGACCTCGGCCGTGGCCGCTTACCGCAAAAACAGCGACATTGCCGTGGGCAATGTCATCGGTTCCAATATATTCAATATTTTCTGGATTTTGGGTTTAAGCTCGGTCATCAAGCCGATTGTTTTTTTTCCGGCAGCCAATATTGACACTTATATCTTGCTGGTCGGCACGCTGATTGTTTTTCCTTATTTGTATATGGGCCGAAAACATGTCTTGGAAAGATGGCAGGGCGCAAGCCTGATTGGAATGTATATTGTCTATGTGGTTTATTTGATAATCAGGGGTTAGACGTTATAATAATTAATATTTAATGACGGCCGCCTTAGACGGCCTAATCTAATATAATATGGACAATCAAACCAAACCCGGAGAGATCCAGGTCCGCGACAACTTTGCGGGCGCGGAATACGCCAACGCCATGACTGTCGGCCATGCCAAGGAAGAATTTTTGCTGACATTTTTAAATTTAGTGGCGCCTTCCGGCCGCGTGGTGGGCAAGATCATTACCAGCCCCGGCCATCTCAAGCGCATTATCCGGGCGCTTGGCGAGAATCTGAAGAAATACGAGGCCGCGTTCGGCCAAGTAAAAGAAGCCGAGGGGCCGGGCAAGGAGTTTGGGTTCAAAGCGGAGTAGGTTGGTAGGTCAGTAGGGGTAGGTCGGTAGGTCTAAATCCAGCCGCCGTTATTTTATCAAATTATTTTTTTATCGCTTGTTATTTTATTTTAAACAAAATTAACTAATCTTACCGACCTGCTGACCTACCGCCCTAACCTATGTCCAAAGACTACTACAAAACCATAGGCGTTGACAAAAAAGCCGGCGCGGATGAAATCCGCAAGGCTTACTATAAGCTCGCCCACCAGCATCATCCGCACAAAGGCGGGGACGAGGCCAAGATGAAAGAAATCAACGAGGCTTACGGCGTTTTGGGCAATCAAGAAAAACGCTCTCAATATGACCAGTTTGGCTCAACGTTTGAACAAGCCCGTTCCCAGGGCGGTTCTTCCGGTTTTGGTGATTTTTCTGGTTTTGCCAGGAATGCCGACGGCCAGCCGGGCGGCCAAAGTTTTTCTTTTGAATTCGGCGACCTGGGCGATTTATTCGGCGACTTGTTCGGCGGCGGGCGCCGCGGCCAATCCCGCCGCGCTTCGCGCCATTCGGGCCAAGACATCCAGGCCGAGCTGGCGGTCAATTTTTCCGAAGCGGTTTTTGGAACGGAAAAAGTCCTGCGGCTGGAAAAGGAAGCCGCCTGCCAAACCTGCGGCGGCTCGGGCGCCGAACCCGGTTCAAAAGTCATCACCTGCAAAACCTGCGGCGGCTCGGGCCAAGTCGTCAGAAATATCGGCTTTGGCCTGGGGTTTCCTTCGGTCTGCCCGGATTGCGAGGGTTTTGGCCAAAAAGTTGAAAAAGAATGTTTTGCCTGCCGCGGCCAAGGCAGAAATAAGCAAACCCGGGATTTAAACGTTAAAATTCCGGCGGGCATTGACCAGGGCCAGACCATCCGGCTTTCAGGCAAGGGCCAGGCCGGGACAAAAGGCGGGGAGGCGGGGGATTTATATTTAAAGATAAAAGTCGCGCCCGATGCGCGCTTTGCCCGCGACGGCTATAATATTTTAACCAAAGCCAAAATTTCATTTACCCGGGCGGCCTTAGGTGGTAAAATTGAGATAGAGACTCTGGACGGCAAATTATGGCTTAAAATCCCCGAGGGAACGCAGGCGGGCAAGGTTTTCCGCCTCAAAGGCCGCGGCGTGCCGGTTTTGCATGGCCGGGGCCGGGGCGACCAGCTGGTGGAGGTGATAGTGGAAACGCCGGTTAGATTGTCCCGCCGGCAGAAAGAGTTGTTGCGAGAGCTGGGGGAAGCAGAGTAGGCGAGAAAGTACGAAAATACAAAAGCACGAAAACACGAAAACAAAAATTAAAATAGATGCTTTTTTGCTTTCGTGTTTTTCCCTGATATTGACCTGGCTTATAAAAATAGATAAGAATAAGCTTTATAATTTAAAAATAAATCC
>Ga0209542_10010676_pt1 | contig 16508 bp, 16 predicted proteins | sample RifCSPhighO2_01_FD_184028 | JGI IMG/M metagenome (GOLD analysis project Ga0209542, IMG submission 184028) | Soil microbial communities from Rifle, Colorado - Rifle CSP2_plank highO2_0.1 (SPAdes) (version 2) | ecosystem: Environmental > Terrestrial > Deep subsurface > Rock core/Sediment ...
TTCTTCGCACTTCTCGGTCCGAACGGCGCGGGAAAAACGACCATCATCGGGATTACCACCGGTCTTGTGAACAAGACATCGGGCACTGTCGAAGTATTCGGCAAGAATACCGATACGGAAACCGAGAAAGCAAAGATGGACATCGGTCTCGTGGGACAGGAAATCAATTTCAATCCGTTCGAAAAACCGATTAATATCGTCGTCAATCAGGCCGGCTACTACGGCATCCCCCGCTCAATCGCTATCCCGCGCGCAAAGAAACTCCTCACCGACCTCGGACTCGCCGACAAGATGAACCAGTTCGCAATGACACTCTCCGGTGGCATGAAGCGTCGCCTCATGATTGCGCGCGCACTCGTCAACGAACCGAAATTCCTCATCCTCGATGAGCCGACTGCGGGTGTCGATGTAGAGCTTCGCCGCGGTATGTGGGATTATCTGACAGGACTCAGCAAAAGCGGGCTCACCATACTTCTCACGACTCATTATCTGGAAGAAGCCGAGCAGCTTTGCAAACACGTCGCTATCATCAACAAGGGAGAAATCGTGGCAAACGGCACGATGGAAGAAGTAATCGCGAAGCACCATAGCGGTGAACCGGCAAAGGATGGTTATCGCGGCGGTCGCCTTGAAGAAGTATTTCTGAAACTCACGTCTGAGAAATAACATATGACAATTTTTCAACTCTGGATTAGCTTTTACACGATGCTCCGCAAGGACATCGTCCGCATGTTCCGCATTTGGGTGCAGACATTCCTGCCGAGCGTCATCACCTCGTGTCTCTACTTCCTTATTTTCGGAGCAGTGCTCGGATCCAAAATCGGAACCATGCAGGGCGTTGATTACATGTCGTTCGTCGTCCCTGGCCTCGTGATGCTCGCCATCGTGACCAACGCTTATTCCAACACCTCGTTCACATTCTTCCAGTCAAAATTCTTTTTCCGTGGCATCGACGAAATACTGGTCTCACCTACACCTCCGTGGCTTCTGATATTGGGATTCATTTCGGGAGGCGTCGTACGCGGCATTTTAGTGGGCGCAATCGTACTTCTCGTCTCGGCCTTCTTTACTGGGCTCCACCTCGCGATTTACAACATTCTCATCATCTTTGGATTTGCGGTGCTCACGGCACTGGTGTTCTCGCTCGCGGGGCTTGTGAATGGCGTCTACGCAAAGTCCATTGACGCGATTAACATCGTGCCGACATTCGTGCTCACACCACTCGTCTACCTCGGCGGAGTCTTCTACTCGGTCCATGCGCTTCCCGTATGGGCACAGAGTTTTACCTATATCAACCCGGTCTTCTATCTCATCAACGGATTTCGCTATGGATTCCTCGGCATCGCAGATATCGCACTCTGGATTTCACTCGTCGTCCTCGGCGGCATGATAGGGGTTCTCGTTGTAATCAATTGGTACTTAATCAGAACAGGTCTTGGCTTGAAGCAATAATTCGATATGAAAGACAAGAATGAAGGTCGCGGTTTTCGTAGACTTGGTCCACCGAAACAGAGAGCACGTTCGGAAAGGGTTGTGCCCTTTGATGAGCTGCGTATAAATCAGGCGATTGAAACTGCGGCACGACGGATGGAAGCAGAGCGAATTGCGCGGGTAGCCCAATCAAAAGACGCTGCCGGAAGCGCAGAGCTTAACCCGGATGATATAGAAATAATCGCACACAAGGTAATGGAAAAAAGCGGTGGCTGCGACCCAGACCACGTACTCGCGATGGAATCATCGTTCCATAAACAAAATCTGGAATTAAGCGATTATATGACTCAGCTCAACAAATTTACCGATCCGTATATAGAGGAGAATAAAATCTTCTGCCAGGCGGTTGCTCGTGCGTTTCTAACAAAGAACGCTGACCGCAAACGCGGCCAACACCCACTCTAACGAAAACCCCGCACAATCGTGCGGGGTTTTCGTACAGGTGACTCCTGCGGACCTGAGGCGTCGACTCCCAGGTGACAAGCATCATTGTATCGCAGCTTTTAAGTAAACCTCGACCCTATACACAGTCGACGTGGAAATCACTCTGCCATTACAAAGAAATGTTTATGGGTTGCGCGCAATCTTTCCTGCGAGACCGATATAGTTCTCCGGTCGTAATTCTTTGAGCCGGGCTTTCACTTCCTCAGATATTTCAAGCGTGTCAACAAACCGCGCGAAATCTTCGAGTGTCACTTGTTTACCACGCGTCAACTCCTTCAGTTTCTCGTACGGTACCGCGACATTCTCCCGACGAAGTACTGTTTGCAATGCTTCCGAAAGTACCTCGGGGTGTGACTGCAATACCTCGAGTAATGTGCGCTCCTGCACCGATATCTTTCCTAAGCCCCGAAGCAGAGATTTGTAGCCGATGAGTGTGTGTGCGAGAGCTGTCCCGAACGAACGGATGACGGTTGAATCAGTAAGGTCTCTTTGCAGACGGGATACGGGAAGTTTCCGCGAGAAGTGTTCAAAAAGTGCATTTGCCACTCCCAGATTTCCCTCTGCGTTTTCGAAATCAATCGGGTTGATCTTGTGCGGCATTGCGGATGAACCAATCTCCCCTTCTTTCGGTTTCTGTACTACCCATCCGTCGCTCACATACCGCCACATATCGGCGGCAAAATCGATACAGATGGTGTTGGTTCGACGGAGCGCGTCGAAAAGCTCAGCAAATGTATCATGCGGCTCAATCTGTGTCGTGACGGGATTCAGTACCACCCCGATTTCATGACCTTCATTAAATCGCCCGATAAACTTAGCCGAAAAATCACGCCAGTCTACTTCCGGCGCAGAGACCACGTGTGCGTTGTAGTTGCCGGTCGCACCACCGAACTTTACCAGAATCGGATTTGAAATAATGAGTGAAATTTGTCTCGCAATTCTCGACTCGAATACCCGCATTTCTTTCCCAAAAGTAGTCGGTGTAGCGGCCTGACCATGTGTCCGCGCAAGCATCGGCGCCTCGGCATAGGTATTCGCGAGAGTGTCGAGCTCTTTCTGGACACTGCGTGCCGCAGGCAGTATTACGCCCTCCAGTGCGTCGCGAAGCATGAGAGCTTGCGAAACGCTGTTCACGTCCTCGGAAGTAAGCGCAAAATGAATCCATTCGACAACCTTCTCCAGTGGAGTACCTGCAATCTTGTTCTTGAGGAAATATTCGACGGCCTTCACGTCGTGGTTTGTCGCCGGCCGGCCACCCATACCCTCTCGTTCAATTTTTCGTACGATTCCGGCTTCGTCTGGGGTGAAATCCTGTGGTATCCGGCGAAGTGCGGCTTTCTCTTTCTCGGTAAACGCCCGAAGACCCGCCCCTTCTGTCTCGGACAATGCGATAAAATATTCGCACTCTACGAATATTCTCCGCTTGATGAGGGCATACTCGCTCATCGATTCTGCGAGCTCTTCTGTTTGCGCACGATATCGCCCGTCTACCGGACTGAGCGCCGTGAGCGAATTAAACGGCATAGGGTTGCAGATTCTTTTCCATGCGAGGAAGTATCGGGAGTTCACCGCGTACGAACGGCGTGCCCGTAATCTGCTCGAACATCTGAATATAGCGGCGCGACATTTCTTCGACGAGCTCAGCCGGCGCTTCCGGTAAGACTGCGTCTTTGTACGGATCGCAATTATCTTTAAACCAGAGGCGAAGGAATTCCTTGTCGAAGTACTGCGGCTCCTCACCCGCAGCGAGCCGCGCATCGTACGAGTCCGCTTGCCAGTAGCGCGAGGAATCCGGCGTATGAATCTCGTCTATGAGCACCAGCTTCCCTTCCTCATCGGCACCGAACTCGTATTTCGTATCGACAAGAATGAGGCCGCGCTGTGCAGCTATTTCTTGGCCGCACGCAAAGAGCTTGAGCGCAGTTGCTTTGATTTCTTCGAATCGCTCTCTTGTGATGAGGCCCTCTTTAATCATGTCCTCCGGGGAGAGTGCCCGGTCGTGCGTATCCTCTTTCGTGGTCGGGTCGAATACGGGCGAGGACAGTTTTGTGTTTTTCTTGAGCCCGTCGGAAAGCGTGAGGTCGCCGAACGTGCGTTCCCCGTTACTGTAGCGCGTCCAGATGGATGTGCCGGTCACTCCGGTAAGATATCCGCGCACCACCGCTTCGACAGGAACCATCGTGCATTTCTTTGCCGCCGTCACGTTGGGATCCGGAATCGCACGCACATGATTCGGCACGATGTCTTTGGTCTGCTCGAACCAAAAGGCGCTGATTTCGTTGAGCACCTGACCTTTCCACGGAATATGCGCAATGATGCGGTCGAACGATGAATGCCGATCCGTCGTAATCAAAATGAGCTGCTCCCCCTGGTCGTAGATATCGCGAACCTTGCCTGTTTTCTTCGGCCCGAGGAAATCGAAGTTTGTTTCTTTTAGTACATCAGTCATATCATTATAGTCATTAGCAAAATACTCAATTGATTTATTCTACCGCAAACACCAGCTCTTGACCTGCGTTTTCAGACCCACGGCTTGTAATCCGCACTGTCGGTTCGGCAACAATTTCCCCTGAGATTTGCGCGTCTATTCCATATTCCTTCGCTGCTCTTAGTACTTTGTCCGGTTCCGGAGTGATGAGCGCCATTCCTTGCCCCATGTTCCATGCACGATAGGCATCGTGATCTGAAATACCGCCGGTCTTCTGTACATATTGTACAATCTCGCCCGGTTCAAAAAGACTGTGGATGCGCGCGCCAAGCTTGCTCCTTCTCAGGACTCTCATCATCTTTTCCGGCACACCGCCGCCTGTGATATGCGCTACACCGTGTATCTCACACGTCCCTTCCGAATCAAATCCCCCGTGCAAGCCGGAAACAAAGCGCGAATAAATGCGCGATGGTGTTAGCGCAAGCTCGCCAAGAGTCGAGCCCGCGTGCGCGACCTTATGCCACTCGTCGCCATGAGCATTCTTCAAGATTTTGCGCACGAGTGACCAGCCGTTAGCGCGGAAACCTTCCTCACGGAGCATGACTATTGAATCCCCCGCCTTCATTTCCATCCCAGTGAGAAGTTTGTCTCTTCTCGCCACCCAGATGCACGCCGCTCCCCAATGGAACGGAAAGTCTCCGTAGCCGGTCATAAGCGACCCCATCTGAGCAATCTCTCCATTGATTACCGCGACATTCGCCTCTTTCGCCGCTGCGACATATCCTTCGCCAAGCTCCCGCATGACCGGAAGGAATCGATCATCCGTACCAAGAGTTTTAATATCCAAATTAGAACCGACGACGATGGATTCGCCTCCGCGAATCAGGGCGTCGTCGCACACCATCGCAAACAAATCAAATGCAATCGTATCGTATCGCCCTACTCGCTCCGCTATTTCTACCTTTGTGCCCGCTCCGTCAAAGCCCAACGACATAAAACTGCCTTCTGGTAGTTTAGAAATATCAACCATCTTCAACCCGGCGAAATCATCAAATGGCGTTACGATTTCACCGATTTTACCGCCACGATTTTCGAATGTCTTTTTTGATGCTTCATACATGATGCGAGATGCCTCCGCCTCGACATCTACGTCAACCCCCGCGAGCGCGTACGCATTCCGTTCAGCCATGCTTTTTCAAATATGCATCGTAGCCGATGTCGTCCAGTTTCTTTGCCTTTGCGAGTACTTCCGCCGCCATCTTCTTTCGATATTCTGCGACTTTACTTTGTAAAGTCGCGTCAGAGGTGGCGAGGATTTCCACCGCGAGGATGCCGGCGTTTTTCGCGCCGTTAATCGCGACGGTAGCTACAGGGATGCCCGGCGGCATCTGCACCGTCGAGAGCAGTGAATCAATGCCGTCAGTCGATTTGCCGAGAATCGGGACACCGATAACCGGAAGCGTGGTCTGCGCGGCAACAGCTCCTGCGAGATGCGCCGCTCCCCCGGCTGCGGCGATAAACACGCGAGTTCCCTCCTTTTCACCTTCGCGCACGTACTGGACAACCTTCTCCGGCGTGCGGTGGGCCGAGAGCACTGTCATGTGATACGCGACGCCAAAATCTCCGAGTATCGCGGCTGCATCCTTCATCACTGGCAAATCCGAGTCTGAACCCATAAGAATCCGTACCAGTGATTTCATAGGCATCAATATATCAGTCCAGGCGCACAAGGACAAAGTCCGCCCGTTCGGCTACAGACATCACCGGCACACGTTCAACCTGATAACCGAGATTTCGATATGCAGTTTCAAGCAATGCATCGAGTTCAACCGCCCCTTCCCATGTCTCTGATCGGGCACCATCGTGTATAAAATTCTCCTTCGAAATAAGATCGAGTATGAATATCTTCCGGTACGAACACTTCTGCAGTGCATCGTGTAAAAACTCATCTTCTGGAATGCCCTCATTTATGTAGTACGCGACACTGTCAGGAATACCGCGGTCAAAAAAGACAACTTCGTCTTTCGGCAATTTTGCCTCCCACTCAAGTTTCAGGCGCAGCACACGATGCTGAAACTCCGACGCGTTCGCCCGTAGCTTTTGAAAATCTTCCCCCGCCGCAACCTGGCGCTCAATCTCATATCGCGCAGCTTCTTTTACTGTTTTGTATCCGCGCCCTGAAAGTTCGTTCAGCAGCGTCGACTTCCCTGAGGACGGTGCACCGGTCAAAACGTACCATGGATTAGTTGCCATTAAGCGAATACTAACAAACGGGGGAGGCTTTCGCCTCCCCGCGCCCTTGTTTAATAGAGCAGTTGATTCCGCGCCTGCTTCCACGAAGTAAACTGGAACTCGTTGTTTCCGAATCCCATCGGGGTCGCTTTTCTCTCCGGATTGAACCAAGCAAAACGGACGTTGCCATTCCATGCGAGCCCGCGATCTCTTTGTGGGCAGTCTCCCACGTACAAGCGCGCCTTCCGCGGAACATGCTCTGGAAGACCGGAAACTGCACGTATGCGCTGGTCGAGTACCTGCCAAAGGTATCCGCTCGGCTTGTACTTATCCTTGTGCGGAACTTTCAGCGAACGAAGGTCGTCATCCGTCACGATGAATTTCGGACATTTGACGCCCCAAACATGGAACGTCTTCTGCACGAACATGTCATGCCCGGCCGTGATGATGGCGATGCATTTGCCCTGTCGCTCCAATGTCTCAAGGAACTCAAGGACACCTTCGTATGGTTTCGGCCATCGACCGTCAATCTCCGGCAGAAGGTACCGGAGTCTGACTCGTACCAATGTTTCGGTTAGCACGTCGGCGATGTTCGCGCCGTCTGCTATACCCTTACCCGGCGGCACCAGATGCTTGAGGTCGTCAGCTTGCTTCTCGGCGTACTGACAGCCCCGTCGTGCAAGTGGAGCATCCAGTTCGAGCACTGCGGCAATAACTTCGGCGGATGCGCGATTCTGCAAGCCGCCAATATCATCGAGCAATGCGTTCGAACCAAACATGTCTCGCAGAGCCATTCGATAGCACGGCTCAACGCCGACACCGTTTGGGCTCTTCTCGAATGTATCCGCTAACGTCCCGTCCCAATCACTGGCGACGAGATTCAAAGCTGCTGCGTGCTTCAATGTCGTCTCCCGTTTTTGGATTGAGGACCTTCCTGAACAGTAACAATTACTCGAATTTACGCAAAATAGCGTACCGCATTGCGGAAAATCGCAATACCCGGCCCCTCCGTCGGTAGTTCGCTGCCTTCACGAGTCAGCACCTCCTTCACATACGTCCAATGCGGAAGTGCGGTGAAGCGTACCGCGCGTTCCGGATGCGGCATGAGGCCGAATACCCTGCCCTTGTAGCCGGTAATGCCCGCGATATTTTCGAGCGAGCCGTTCGGATTCGCCGCCAAGTCAAAATGATTTGAAATTTCTCCCGGTGCGTAAGCGAGCGCCACCGCATTTTCTTTTTTGAGCTTCTCGAGAAGTTTCGCGTCGCCGTAGTATTTGCCTTCGCCGTGCGCGATAGGGAGCGACATACGTGTGATTCCCCGAAGCCACGGGCTGTCGTTTCGCACCTCGACATCCACCCATCGACAGAGGTACCGGGCAGAGTCGTTGGCGATAAGTGCTCCTGGTAGAATTCCGGCGCTCGTAATAATCTGGAATCCGTTGCAAATGCCAATCATGAGCGTGTCACGTGACAAGAATTTTTCGAGCTCACCGCCAAGCTGCTGTTTGATTCTGTTGGCATATGCCTTGCCCGAGCCGGTGTCATCGCCATACGAAAAACCCCCCGGGAACGCGACAATCTGCGCCCGTTTGAGCACTGCCGGCCGCGAGATAACCTCGTTAATATGCATAATCTCTGCGGTTCCACCCGCGAGCTCAAATGCAGCTTTTGTTTCGGTTTCGCAGTTAAGGCCGTATCCCGAAAAAATTATTGTGTGAGGTTTTCTTTTCACCCCGTTAGAAACAGTGTGGAGAGTTTTTCGTCGAGACATATTCTTTTGTTTTCTAACGGGGTTCATATCACCAATTTTTGAACGGTTTTCGGTATGCCTCCGTCAATTTCGACACTTTGATTGAAATATCCTTCTGCGGAAGTTCTATTTCGAGCGTCTCGCCCGCGACGAAGCCGAGGTATGTGCACGAGATTCCCCGCGCCAATTTTTCGAATTCGGCTACCGCGAGAGGACGCACCGAAACAACAATCCGTCCCTGACTCTCCGAGAAGAGAATACTGTCCGCGCGCTTTGCTTTTCCTGGGAGTTTTTTGAGGCCGAGCGTCGCGCCAAGCTGCCCGCCAATCGCCGCCTTTGCGAGCGCGACGCCGAGCCCACCGCGGCCCACCGGAGTCGCCGAGGCGACGAGGCCGGCACGAATCGCTTTGGAAAGTGTTTTGTACACTCGAAGATTCTTTTTCGCATCCACTTGCGGGACGATATTTCCGACCGACCCGAGCATTGAGAAATACTCCGATGCTCCGAGCTCGTCGTTTGTTTCCCCTAAGAGATAGACAAGGTCTCCGGTCATTTTGAAATCGAGTGTCATCGCCTTGCTCGCATCATTCATCACACCGATTGCGGAAATGAGAAGCGTCGGTGGCGCAGCGACGTGAATCTTTTCGCCTCTCACCGTGTATCCACGAAAATCATTGAACATGCTGTCCTTGCCGGAAATGTACGGTGCACCGTACGCGACCGCGATGTCGTACACGGCTTTCGCGGCTCGTTTCAATTCATAGAGACGCTCCGGCGTGTTTGATGTCGACCAGCAGAAGTTGTCGAGAATCGCGAGGTAATTCGTATCCGCTCCGGCGGCGACTGCATTGCGGACAGCAGTATCGATTGATGCAGCCGCCATCGCATACGTATCGATGTCCGAATACCAAGGGAGATAGCCGTGCGAGAGTGCAACGCCTTTTTCTGAATCGGGCATCGGCTTCAAGACACCCGCGTCGGCACTCACCTGTCCACGGCCCTGCAGGGGCTTTGTGACGGAATTTGCCTGCACTTCGTGGTCGTACTGACGGGAAATAAATGCGGTGCTCGCGATATTTGGCCGCGAAAGAAGCGAAAGGAATGCTCGACCAAGCGGCACATTTCGAGACGCAGCGGAGGGCTCCGCATGTTCGCGAATCACTTTCTTGCCTTTTTGATGTTCTACGGGTCGACCATCGTGCAGGAATTTCATTCCAATATCCATGATTTTCTTTCCGCGGCTTTTCACCACACAGTGCGCCATGTCGGTAAAAGTACCGATTACCGTTGCCTCAACATCATGACGGTCAAAAAGTTTCTTCAGGGCGCTCCAATTTCTCTTCGGTACTGAGAGTGTCATGCGTTCTTGCGATTCCGAAATCCAAATCTGCCACGGGGAAAGGCCCGCGTATTTGAGCGGTACCTTTTCGATGTCGACTATGCATCCGCCGCACTCTTTTGCCATTTCGGCGACCGAGCATGAGATGCCGCCTGCTCCGTTGTCGGTGATGCTCGTATACAAATTCTTGTCTCTTGCCTCACGCACAATCGCGTCGGAAAGTTTCTTTTGAGTAATCGGATCGCCAATCTGAACCGCTGTCGCGGGGCTTCCGCTTGAAAGTGATTCAGAAGAAAACGTGGCGCCATGCACCCCATCGAGACCGACTCTTCCGCCGACCACAACAATATAATCCCCCGGTTTTGCCTGCTTCTCGTATAATTTTCTCTGACCATTTTTACGCGGAATTAACCCGACAGTGCCGGCGAAAACGAGCGGCTTGCCGCGATACCGCGGGTCGGTCGCCACAAATCCGAGCGACGTCGGGATTCCACTCTGGTTGCCTCCTGCATTAATGCCTTTGATTACTCCCTCGAGAATTCGGCGTGCGGGCAAAAGCGGCTGCTTTTTCGACTGGTCGCGGTAAAGCATTGTTTTATCCTCGGGGTCAGCTACGCAGAACCCGTAGATGTTCGCAATCGGTTTTGCCCCGAGTCCGAAGCCAAGTGTGTCGCGATTCACCCCGACAATACCGGTAATAGCCCCGCCGAAAGGGTCGAGCGCCGACGGAGAATTATGGGTCTCTACTTTGTGCGTGATGAGATACTCGTCGTCGAACGCTATCGCGCCTGAGTTGTCTTTAAATACGGAGACGCAGAAATCCTTTTTTCCCTTCTGCTTGCGGATGCGCTCGGTCGCGCCCTTAATGTAGCGCTTGTAGATTCCCTCGCTCACTTCGTCGAGCGGGTCTGCAAAGATTGAGTGCTTGCAATGCTCGGACCAAGTCTGCGCGAGCGACTCGAGCTCAATATCTGTCGGATTCCTGCCGAGCTTTTTGAAATGGCCTCGTATTGTTTTCATGGCATGCAGAGAGAGCGCGAGCGGCCCCCGGCGCGCGCCATCGTGATTCGCTATCCCCTCTTTGCCGATTCGCGCGAGCTCAGTATCGTCGACATCGAGATTCACCTCATCGACGGCAACGTGTTCGTGGAGCGAAACCTTAGGCACGACTATCGGCAACTCTTCACCATGCACATAAATGCTCGCCCGCTCGATGAGCGGGTTGTGCAGTTCGCGTGACATCGCGATGACCTCTTTTTCCTTCAATGCACCTCTAAGAAAAATAAACGTGGATGAATATACAGCTTCTTCCTGCGCCAGTTTCCTCGCGATACATCCTTCGACAGTTTGCCGCGCCGTCTTTCCCGCGTTGTCGGTCACTCCTGGTAAAAAACCGATTTCAATCGCATAGTCATAACGCTTCGGCTTCAGCACCTGTGAAGTTGACATCGCTTCTATCACGGGATTCGCCAGACTTCGCGCGATTGTTTTTACCTCTTTCGTAGACAGCTTGGCGTCAATCGTGTAAGAGGAGGTAACCGCTATACGTTTTAGTTTTGTCCTCGGAAAGATGGCGCGGAGTGTGTGGAGGTAGTTTTCGGCGCGTGCGTCCTCAACCTTTGCCGCTACGCTAATCCGATGTGCCATAGCGGCATCATACAAAGTCTGAGCCATCTGGCAAAGAAATAGGCGGGGTGCTAGTGTGCCCCCAGACACGTCAGGGTTAACCGTACTATGGGAGGGATTCGATGCGAATCGCCATTATCGCTTCGCTTATGCTGTTGACGCTCAGTTCGGCGTCTGCACAAATCGGACTCGGTAGCGGGCCAGTGTCCTGTACGTTGCCCGTTCCATCCTTAACGAGAGACATGTGCACGTTCTTCGGGTCGAAGGAAAATGGCGGAGCTCGATGCGTAATTCCGGTTTCGCACGACAACGTTGAATATCGACTCCACCTGCTGCTCACCGTGAGGGATACCGGCCCGCGTTCGCTACGTTCGATAAAGAATCGTAAGTTCATGCGCGGCCTCGTCCAGTGTGAGCTTGACACATCTTCGAGGGTAACCGCCGTCTGCAGCGACAACTTCAGTGAATACCAAGCGGGCGGGTCGTGCAGTTATTGCTACTACAAGGACGACGGGCGGCATTGTCAGCACGGTTCCGTTAGCGCATACCTCACCTATTACAACGGCGAGAAAGTCTCGCTTAAGAAGCTGCTGAAAGATGCTGAATCGAAGGAAACAACGGCTGAGTCACCGGTGTCTTCGTCTAGAGACTCGCCGCAGTAGCGAGCACCATGCAAGAAAATCGCGCGCCGGCCCACTCGGGGGCCGGCGCAATTCATTTATTGGCGACGAACACACCACCTGCGCCCTTCAATGAATACGCGGCAAACGGCAGCATGCCGAACGCACCAATCACGAATATAAACGCGGGCAATGTATCGAACATAAGGTAAAAACCCAAGAATATCGGCATCACGACAAGTCCACTGATTGCCCGCATTGTTTCGACTGAAACAGCTGCTCCAAGTGGATTGCCGCTTTGCGCGACCTCTCGTCCAATCTCTGCATCGAAACCAACGTTGATTAGGCCGCGACTAAGTCCCAAGAGCAGCATGAGCACACCGAGAAACTGCGTATGGACCGAAAATGGAATCAGCAGAAAGGTGGAGAAGAGTACGAGCGATGCCGCCCCGATTAGGATTGGATTCTTACGGTCTTTTAAGATGCCGCCGCCGTAGAGGAGAATTGTTGATATCAAGAATGCGGTTCCCGTGACATGTACCGGAATCGAGGTCGAACCGGCGAACGCTAATATCAAAAAGAGCGGGATAATCGGATTCACGAATTCCGAAATAATATCGTACGAGAAGTTCGCTGCCTGGGCGCGACGCGACATGATAGAGAACACATTTCTGAAAGAAAATTTGAACTCGGTCAGCGAATCCGACAGGAGTGTACTGCGCCAGAGGGGCAGTATTGAAAGGACGAGCGGTACTGCTGCAAAAGCGAGCAGTAGGATTAGGTTATCGGAGGCGTTCAAGAAAAGTGCCGCAATACTCACGGCGATGTATGAGAGCGCCTTTGAAATCTCGATATATGAACTAAACGATCCCGGAAGGGCATGAGCACTGATTGCTTTATACTTCATCGCGTTTGCGAGTAAGTAATAGATACCCGATGCCGAAAGCCAGAGAGACATGATGGCCACTAGTGCAACCGCATTCGTAGAGAGCACTTCGCGGAGCACATAGAGCGCAAGGTCGGCAAACCCCACAAGCGCAAGTGAGCTCGCGAGTAGTGGTATCGCACCGATTCTTTTGTACAAAGGGGCAATGATTACCACCCCAAACATGCGGGCAAGGAGTCCAAACACATACGCGATGGAAAACATCGCAAGCATGAGTGGCACAGAATGGGTTATTTCGTAGATTAGGAATCCACCGAATACGTCGGAAGCAGAGAGTCCGACCCGGACAAGAAAAGAGTGCAGCAAATAATTGCGCTCCCCTACAGCAAGAAATGCCATATTATCGTTCAAGCTCGACCCAACTATATTTCAATCCGTTCAGCTCCCGGTCCTCGCGCGCGATTTCTTTTTTGAATTCTGATTCGTACGGCGGGAAAAAAGTATCCGCCGCTTTCTCGTCGTCAATAATCGTAAGGAATAGTTTTTCGACAAACGGGAGCGCCTCGGCGTACGTAAGCGCGCCGCCGCCGATGAACACGATTTCCTTGTCCAAGTCTTCGGCTTTCTGCAGTGCGTCTTCCAAAGACGCTGCAGTGACCGCACCCTCATGACGCCAACTCGGGTCAATGCTGATTACGATATTTGTGCGATTCGGGAGCGCTTTTCCGCCCGTGTAGCCTAGAATCGACTGAAATGTCTTCCAGCCCATGATGAGCGGGTGCCCTGCGGTAAGCTCGCGAAAATGCTTCAGGTCGTCGGGGATGTGCCAGAGAAGCTTGTTTTGGAGGCCCAGGGCACGGTTTCTGCCGACTGCGGCAATGGCGGCTACGACTGGCTTTTCCATGCGCTCCACGATACCACACCCCGTTTCCCCTCCGGCTTCAATATGTGTTCCTTTTCGAGCGGCTATAATGACCATCCCACTCACGTATGCAAACCTACGAAGTCGAAATCAAATCGCTCCTCGGCAGCCCGGAAAATGCACAAAAAGTCCGAGAAGGCCTGAGGCGCGCCGACCCTTCCTGCGAAATACTCTCACGCAACAAGCAGCGGAATCATTATTTTATCGGCGGCGATCTCTCTAACTTGGCGGAAGTGGCGAGACAATATCTTTCAGTAGAAGCCGCGACTCGCCTCGACGACTTAGCACTCAAGGCGAAAGAATTTTCCGTGCGCACACGGGACAAAGACGGGCAAGTACTTCTTGTCGTAAAAGCATCTATCGGCGATGACACAAGCGCGAACGGAATCGCGCGGCTTGAATTCGAAGAATGGATTCAGCTCACGCTCGAAGAGTTGGACGCGCTCGTACTTTCCGCCGGATTCGGAACCCAGGCAAAATGGTCACGTGAACGGGAGGAGTATGTCTGTCGAGGCATCAATATTACTCTCGACAAGAATGCGGGGTACGGCTGGCTCGCCGAGTTTGAAAAAGTGGTTGATGACACATCGAAAGTCGTCGGTGCACGCGCCGAAATCGAAGCGTTTATGAAATTGCTCGGCGTGGAAGAGTTGCCTCAAGACCGGCTCGAGCGAATGTTCGCGTACTACAATGCGCACTGGAATGAGTACTATGGGACGGATAAGATTTTCAATATAGAATGACCTTATGTTCCTCTCCGATGTAGACATCAAAAAAGCAGTTTCGTCAGGCGAAATCACGCTCGAGCCGTTCGATAAGACGCGCCTGCAACCGGCAAGCTACGACATCCTGCTCGGCAACAAATTTGTAGAGAACGATGCAAGTAGCACGCACTTTATCGATCCTGCCCGTAAAATTTACGCAAAAACCTTCGAAAAAACTATCGGCGACGGGGAAGAATATATTCTCCATCCGGGCGTCTCAGTGCTCGGTCTCTCGAAAGAATTCTTCGGCACCGACCATTACCTGATTCAGGTCGGCGGCAAATCATCTCTCGCTCGTATCGGGCTCATGATTCACAACACGGCGGGAATCATCAACCCGGGGCACTTCCTCAACATCACGTTTGAAATCACCAACCAGAGCAACATTCCGATAATCCTCCGGCCCGGCATGGAAATCGCGCAAATAACATTCTCGAAACTCTCTTCCCCACCGGAGCGTAACTACAAAAAAGTCGGGCGGTTTGCAAAAGACAATTGGAAACATTTCGTGCCCGCAAAGAAAAAGAAGGTCGCGCGCAAATAGTATATGAATCGCCACCCCGAATATCAGTACCTTGATCTCATGGCTGAACTCCTCGAAAAAGGAGACCGGCAAGTAGACCAAGGACACGGTAAGGCGACCATAGGACTTTTCGGCAAACAAATCCGATTTGACCTTTCCGACGGCTTTCCATTGCTCACCACAAAGAAAGTGTACTGGAACGGTGTCCTGCAGGAACTTTTCTGGTTTATGTCGGGCAGTAACAACATCAAATATCTAGTGGACAACAACGTGCACATTTGGGACGACTATCCGTATCGGATTTACGAAGAACACGCCAAAACCGGGAAATGGGCACACATGACGAAAGATGAGTTCATCGGAAAGATACATACCGATGACTCATTTGCGTCTCTGCACGGAAAACTGCCGAATATCTACGGAGACATGTGGCGACACTGGCCGGCAAAAGACGGGCGCGGCATCGACCAGCTCTCGTGGGCGGTCGAAGAAATTCGAAATGACCAGGGGGCACACAATGCAATCGTCACTTCGTGGAATCCTGAATATCTCTACCGCATGGCAAAGCCGGAGGAAGTAAATCACTTCCCCATCTGTCACAATATGTACCAGATTAATGTGAAGCACGGGAAGCTTTCACTCCAACTCTACCAACGGAGCGCGGACATTTTCCTCGGTGTACCTTTTAATATCGCAAGCTATGCATTGCTCGCCGCGGTCATTGCAAAGATTTTGGGATACGAACCGGGAGAATTTGTACACACCTTCGGCGACGTCCATTATTATGAAGATCACGAAGCGGCAATTCGCGAACAGCTTACTCGCGAACCGAAACCATTTCCCACTATCACTTTCAACAAGGAGTTTGATTTCATCGATTCTTTCCGACCCGAATACGTACAGCTGAACGGATACGAGCCGCATGCAGCGATCAAAGCCGAGCTCACGGTTGCGGGTTTTCGAAATCTCGATAACAAACCAAATTAAAGCGTATGATATAGCTCTGGCCCAATCCTTTATCCGATCAAGAAAACCAGACTATGAACCTCTACCCACACATCAAGAAGCAGGATCCGAAGGTCTATAAGGCACTTGCAGGCGAAGATATGCGCCAAGCAGAAGGCCTTGAGCTCATTCCCTCTGAGAACTACGTATCGCGAGCAGTTCGCGAAGCCAATGGTTCGACGATGACCAATAAATATGCCGAGGGTTACCCGCATAAGCGCTACTACGGCGGCCAAGAGTACACAGACGAAGTGGAGGATTTGGCTCGCGAACGCGCAAAGAAACTCTTCGGCGCACAATATGCAAATGTGCAGCCGCATGCAGGCGCGCCGGCCAACGTGGCTACCTATTTTGCGCTCATGGAACCAGGAGACACGTTGATGGGTATGGATCTTTCTCACGGCGGCCACCTCACCCACGGTCACCCGGTCACCTACATCACCAAAATCTTCAATTTCATCAGATACAAGATGAAAGA
>Ga0209542_10010677_pt1 | contig 16507 bp, 12 predicted proteins | sample RifCSPhighO2_01_FD_184028 | JGI IMG/M metagenome (GOLD analysis project Ga0209542, IMG submission 184028) | Soil microbial communities from Rifle, Colorado - Rifle CSP2_plank highO2_0.1 (SPAdes) (version 2) | ecosystem: Environmental > Terrestrial > Deep subsurface > Rock core/Sediment ...
GATTGAATCAAAATTGATTAAATCAGTAATTGATATAAATAATACCCAACCCCAAAGAATTATTTATCATTTAAAAAATGCTCTTGGCAAAAATTTAAAAAACGCTAAAATTGCTATTTTAGGAATGGCTTTTAAACCAAATACTGATGACACCCGTGAGTCCCCTTCTTTCCCGATTATTGAAAAATTAGTTTCGGAGGGAGTTAAAGTAATAGCCCATGATCCGATGGTTCAAGAAAAACATCTTCCCGAAGGATATCTAAATTCCTCAATTACTTTAACTAGCTCACTCTCCCAAGCTCTAGAAAATGCCGATGCAGTAATTATTATTACAGCCTGGGAAGAATACATCAAACTCGCCCCCCAGTTTTTTAAAAAATTAATGAAAAATCCTATTGTCATTGACGGAAGAAGAATATATGATAAGCACTTGTTTACTAAGGCGGGGATTACCTATAAAGGAATCGGCCTTTAAAAAAAATAAACAATGAAATTAACTTATCCTAAATATCATTTTGTAAAAACAGGACCGGTAACTTCCTGCCAGGTCTGCAATTCTAAAAAACTCCACACTGTTTTGGATTTGGATCACCAGCCTTTATGTGACAGCTTGCTGACCAAAGAGATGCTAAATCTTCCTGAAAAAACTTATCCTCTAAGAATGGTCTGGTGTCAGGACTGTACACTGGTCCAGATAGATTACTGTGTGGCAGGCGAGGAAGTTTATCATCCAGATTACCCTTATAGAAGCGGAATTACTAAAGAGCTGGCAACTTACCAGGAAAGCATGGCTTTGTCTCTTGCCAAACAATATGATTTAAAACCGACAGATCTGGTGATAGATGTTGGATCAAATGATGGAACCTTGCTCAAAGGTTTTCAAAAAGCCGGAGTTAAAGTTCTGGGAGTAGAACCGACAAACATTGCTAAAATTGCTAATAAAGCCGGAGTTAAAACTGTCCAGGCTTTTTTTGATATTAAGACTTCAAAAGAGATCAAGAAAAAATATGGGACAGCCACTTTAATTACTTCAACTAATACCTTTGCCCATATGCAAACAATTGGTGAATTTATCATGGGGGCTTACAACCTGCTTAAAGATGGTGGAGTTTTTGTGAATGAAACTCATTATTTGCTGGATGTTATAAAAGGCGGCCAGTTTGACACGATTTATCATGAACATTTAAGAACTTATTCTTTAAAATCCTTGATTAAATTATTTAAACAATATGATTTTACGGTGACAGATGTTGATAGAGGTGACAGATATGGCGGAAACATCCGGGTATCTGCCACCAAAGGCAAAGGTAAAAAGGTTAGTCCTAGAGTTAAAGAGTTATTAAAGGTGGAAGAAGAATTTGGGTTAAATAAACTGGAAACTTTTCAGAAGTTTGCTGACCGTGTTCAGAAAGCCAGATTAAAATTTATGGACTTTTTATACAAAACCAAAACAACAGGAAAATCAATCGTAGGAAATTCCTCCCCCGCCCGCGCCTCAACTCTTTTAAATCATTATGGAGTAGACAAAGAGTTACTTCCTTATTTAGCAGAGCAGCCCACTTCTTTAAAGTTAAATATGTACTTACCGGGAAAACACATTCCAATTGTAAATAATCAAAGACTGTTAGATGAGCAACCAGATTATGTAGTCATCCTAGCCTGGCACTACGCCAAACCAATTATGGAACAACTCAAAGCCCGAGGCCTAAAATCTGATTTCATCATCCCCCTCCCAGACTTCCAACTAATCAAAAACTCAAAGGTTTAAATTAGTTATAATATCCCATAGTTGATTAGTACTTTCAACCCTTATATAATCTACACTCAATTTATGGCATATAAAGAATCAGAAATTACTGTTGAAACTGTCTTACAAAGTATTGAAGAGAAAGAAGGCTGGTGGAAACAATTAGAAATTCTAATAAAACAAGGACAACCTGTTGAGGATTTTATCTCCCGTGCCATAGGCCTTATAGCGCAGTTAGAAGCACTAGCCCAAAACCCTGAGTCGCAACTTCCTAAAACAGCTGAAGAAGCAGCTAGAATTAAAGTATTGTGGATTAAATCAGGTCCCGGGACTTATTTCGATGCTACGAAAGATGATAGGTACAATGATAAACCGTGGGCCGAGTGGATGGACAGAAAAAGAATTAATTATGCTTTTGAAACAGGCAGACAAATAGCAGAAGTTTCATCGGGGCAAGAATTAACTGGTCAGTGGACTCATGACAAAGCCTTATTAAGAGAATATGGACCATGGATGACTTATTTTGGCAGATCTGATGAAAGCGCAGCTCTGGCCGAGGCACTCAAAACTCCATGGCTCAGGATGCCTAATGGATTAATATATCCTGCTGAAAAATCCCTCGTCGTACATCCTGCTGAAGGTTTTAATCCTGATATGAGTACAATTAATGTCATTAATTCTTTTAGATTACCACCAGGTCTCAGTATGAAGGAGGGAGATGAAATAGGAGTTGTAGCTCATACTCCTCAACTGGCAAGATTTTTATTAATGCTGCCAAGCATTGAAAATCCAATTCTAGCGAATTTAAGACAAGGAGGGGTAGTTATGCGTATGTTACCACTACCAATTCCAGCTGGCGGAAATCCTGAATATCCTATTCAAGATTTAAGAGGAATTACAAATTATCGTTTTATCAAAAATCCTCCCCTCGCCGCTGATCACCCCTATCCTGTTCACGGTTAATTTGTTAAGTAAAAGAAGACCCCTTTTTACTTAATTTCATAACTCCCTTAATTTCTAAAAAATGAATCTACCACCTAATTAAAACTCTAAAGCAAACCTTTTTCTTTACGGAACTCTTCAGCTTCGTACTTTGCATCCATCCTAGCTGAATAAAGTTCGCCTAAATGCTCAAGCGACATCCGGCTGTAAATACCATCTTTCCTTGACCAATATAAACCATGTTTATACTCGTGAGCAAGTTTTCGTGCCTGCTCTAAAGGTGATATAAGTTCAAATGAAGTACTTCCATGAAGATGTTTTCTCTCAGCATTAAGTACAAACTCCATATATTCACCTTCTTTTATCAAACCGTCTCTAGCTGCCAACATATCTGTTGCTGATTCATATGCATACTCCCTCTCCCCTCTATATAATAAGGAGTCTCTCTCCGACCTTATTTTTTCTCTTAATTGCGCTGGCTCTAAAGTTAGGGAATCACTTGTTCTAACTATCATAAAATTGTATCGGGGGCCTGATACTATATGAACATCTGGTTGAAGTCGATATTCAGATCCACTACCAACTTCATAATTAACTGACCAATCTAATAATCCCAAACCAACATCAATAGGACCAACACCATTGACTAAGTGTGAGTGGACAGTCCCTGCTACAACAATGTTACCTAAATCACTACGTGCGGGAAATTCAACTTCAGCAAGTCCATAACTCCTATTTTCTGTATTTCGTTTAAATTTTGGTCTCCTAGGAAATATCAAGCCTCCAAAAGGATGTATGCATGCTCCTCTAGTTCGTTTCAGGGGATCAGCCAAGGTTAGCTCATAAAGCCAATTAGCATATGCCTCAGATGCTTTTAATTCAAGAGTCTGAGGAAGAGCGTCATATCGAAATGCATAATCTGGAGAATGGACTCTACGTTGACCTAATCCAAGACTCGTCTCAAAAGGACTTTGATTATCTAGACTTACTTCTTTGGGGTATGGTATATCCCTTCTGCGGTCTTGAGCCATAAGACGGTAATTATAATCCTAAATCGCTTCAAATGCAACCTATAGGATAGTCATGTAGCTGGTCAGAAGCTTTGCAACAGTTTAACTAACTTTTAGACAAAAAGAAAAGGAGGTGTCGCACATAAAAGTATGAACCCGGGATTGCTCAAGAAAAGTTATAGGAAAATAAAGACCAAAGAATTCATCAGAAAGTTCTTTAATTTTAGAGTCTTATAAGACCACTTTTTGGATCATCGCGTAAATATCTAATAAAATGAACTAGTTCGTCTAAGAGTCCCCATTTTTGTTTTGCCCGCTTCTCTTTAGCTATATCTACTGCTCCTTTATCAGAAGTTTCCTCATTTCTTCTCTGCAAATCCGGATAATGAAAATCCACTTCCACACTTTGTACATTAAGCCCTTGATGAAGAGCTTTGACAATAGAGAAAAAATACCCATCCGACCAGTCTTCGGGATTTACATATTTTCTAATACCTGAATCGGATGGCAATGTAAACTGATATTTTTCCAGAAACAACCCAAGAATATCTGGTCTATTAGCGAAAGCTACTGGTCCAAAAAACATATCTAGAGATTCTCCCTGAGGTAAAAGTCCTGTTTGATGAAGTAATTCATTAAACCTTGCGTTAGCTTCAACTTCTGATTCCCATTGATACTCAGGATATGTTTGTTGATGTAAAGTTGGGTTCCGTTTTCCCACAACTATCACTGCATCCTGTCTTATAATTGGGCTCACCAGTTCTGGAATATCTCTCTGAACAACTTGAAGCTTTTCAAGTTCAGTCTTTATAATTGCTTCTACACCATTAATTCCTGACGCTACTACATATCCCTGCCTTCTACCCTCTGCTCTTTCCATTCCTCGACGTTCTACCAAAGTTAAGCCTGCGAGTTGAGATAATTCGTCTTTAAAAGCTGAGGAGCTGGCACCATCTGCTACAACCATCCTGTAACCATTCCTAATTCCAGCTGCTATGGAATCTAAGGCTAGATCCCCTCTAACTTTATCTGCATCTCCTATGGATCTTAAAGAACCTCTATACCAATTTGGATAAAACGTTATACCAGTTACTGCAACTGAATCCGGTCTCATCATAAATTCAGTTTATAATCTTTTTCCTTCTTTACCTGCCATAATTATTCACATAGTGTATACTTTTCATGCTTAAAAGTTAACATGAACAAACTTAAAAAGATTAAGCCTTTGATTATAGGAATCGGCCTGGCTGGAAAAAGACATTTAGAAGCACAGCTCAATTTTGGTAATAAAACTGGTGTTTATACTACAAATCCCCAGACTGCTAAGGAATTAATAGAAAACAAAAATGTGATTGTTTTTGATAGTTTAGAGGAAGGGATGGAGTGGGCTAATTTAGTTCAGGTTTGTACTCCGGATAATTCTCACACTAAGTTTATTAAGATGGCACTTAAAAAGAAAAAAGCTGTTTTGTCGGAAAAACCTTTGACTACAAATCTCAACGAAGCGATTACTTTGCAGAAATTAGCTCATGAATATAAAACTCCTTTAATTGTTGGACACAATTACCGTCTGACTCCCACCTTTTTGGAAATTAAAAAAAGAATTGAAAAAGGTGAACTTGGCCAAATTATCAAAATTGAGACAACTTATCTGCATGATATGACTCAATATAGGTTAGAAAACAAAGAAAGGAACCGTCAGGATTTTTTATATGTTGGAGGATCTCATGCTGTTGACTTGATGCTTTGGATAATAGGTAAAAAAGTAGTTTCTGTTAAAGCAAAAACAGGAGTTAAAACAAGAAGCGAATATGACTCACAGGAAAAATACCAGATTGTATTAGAATTTTCATCAGGAATTTTGGGAAAGATTAAACTTGATGCAAGTTCAAAAAGGCTTTTAAATGGAACAGACTTAATAGTTGAAGGAAAGAAAGGACAATTAATAAGCCACAATAAAAAAGACGAGCTATGGTTTATTAAAAATGATTCCAAAAAATCTCAGACTACCCGTTACCCAAATTTAGAAACTTTAACTATTCCTTTAGAGGTTAAAATTGTTAATGATTACTTACTAGGAAAAACAGACTCTTACCCCCCTTTACCAAATGTAGACGAGGCTGTATACATTATTAAAATTCTGTCAATGATCCAAAAATCTGCTTCAAAATCACTTCATTAAATTTGTGACATCAAAAACATCATAAAGATTATGATACTTTGTTTGTGCATAACTGAAATCATCAAGTTTTGGAAGCTGCTCTTTAAAGTATTCGTTAAAGACTATTCTAAAGCTATTTACAGGGGTAATTTCCGGATAAAGGACATTTTTTGTCTCAACTCCGGGCAAATAATAGGCATTTAAAATACCAAATTTCTCTCTTAGTTCATCTTTTGTCGCCTGTCTCCATTCAAAATTAGCAGTATCTTTCCTGAAATCATCGGGATATGGGCCTTCATCAGATTGAAGGATAATCACTGGCGGATTTTCAGAATCATTTAAAATTGTTTCAATAAGCTGCTTTAGAACATTATTGGTAAACTTAAGTTGAGTTATATAATTTTCTTCCATCTTTTTTAGACCCTCTACAGACCTGGAAACATATCTTCCGTCTTCAGTAAATACATATGGAACATGGGTTAAAAGATTGTGATAAAAAACAAACTTTGGTCCCGGCTGCTCTACCACATCACCGACTTTACCTATTTGATCAAGTATGTAGTTATAATGACCTTTTCTATTGTTTAAACTTCCAATACAAAAAATTGAAGTTGAAGAAGTACAATCAACTGATGAAACTAGATGAGATAATATTGTTTGTTCAATAAGCAAACCAGTAAGGGGTGACATAGCAATTTGATTACTTTCATAAGTATAGTTAGCATCGGCATTTTTATTTAAAGAAGTCGGCAGTAACCGGGGACCAAAATGATAATACTTATACCCTTGTGACTTAAGATAAAGGCTAACTCTATTATCCTCCGTCATTTTAATTAGGGGCGTCGCATCTTTGGAGTTCGACCTTATTTCTTCTGTTAATTTATCCAGGTAACTCATGTTAAGAGAGGATGCGACGGATGGAGTTGTAAAAGGATAGTTTGACCGGCTTTTATCAGCAATATAGAACCCCCTCCCCTTCAAATAATCCGTAAATTCTGAATTATCAAAATTAAAGTAATCTCTAAGACTGCTGTTACTTGCATAGCTATCAGTTATAATATAATAGACATCCGGCTTCCTGACTTCTTCTCTTCTCTCCTGTGAAGAGAAAGGCAAATCTGACCAGGTAGTTTCTCCAACCCTTTTGATTTCATAATAACTGATAAGCAATGAAGGAAATATCAACACCGTTAAAGATATGATATTTAAAATTAAAGTAGTCTTAACTAGCTTCAGGTTTGACTTTTTTATGCGGATTGTTATTAATAAGGAAAAACCGATCATAATAAGAATATAAAATGCAGCCGGAATGTGGGCCCAAACAAAAATTCTGTCGACATGAACATAGGAGAAAAACATCAGCAGTAAGACAGAGGTCGTCACAGCGGAAAGTTTTCTATTTTGAATTATAAAGTTGATTACGGACCAAACCAAATTAGCTAAGACTACAGAAAATATTAACGGTTCCCAGATTTGATTAATTCTTATTTCGCTTATATTTTCTGACAGAAGAAAGAATGTAGGAAATGCAACAAACAAAATTGGATGAATAGGTATATGTCTTAATCTCTCCATAAAAAAATCCTAGTACTTATTCTTCATGAGATAAATACACCGCTTCGATCCAATAATATCTTCTCTTTTCTGGATAGTAAAATATTTTGCAAAAGAAGACTCAAAGTTTTCCTTATTATAATTGTAAAATATATCCTGACGATTTTGTAGCAGCAACTGTACCTGAGAATCATTTTTTGATATAAATTCAATAATTAAATACTTACAAATTTTTTTAAGCCAATCGGCAATCATATCAAGGGAAATATTGTGTGAAATAGCAAGATGGTGTATAAGCGCTAAAGCTAATACCAGATCGGTTGGACCCCGATCAACAAGAGACATTCTTTCTTGATTATTCCAACCAATTGAAGGTGTCGGATTGGTTATATCAACTACTAAAGAAATACAGTTGCTAAGTTTGTTTTTTTGACAATAAAGGTAATTTGACTCCACAGCCAGAGGATCAGAATCCATTGATATAACTAATTTAGAATATTTTGAAGCCAAATGACTAAATATTCCTGTATTTGAACCTAAGTCCCAGGTAGTTTTTGGCTTAGCTCTTTTAATCATCTCTTTAACAATTTTTACTTTGGTTTTCATAGAATTTTTAGAATAATTATTTTTCTGATAATAGTCAGACCATAAGCTTTGTTGATTTTTTAGTCTTAAACCAGATATTAAGCCCTCTAAATTCTCGATTAAGCCGATTAAACCGGATCTTTTAAGTATGTTTTTAGTTGATTTTGTTTTCCTGGATCCGAAATAATTTTCAGCCTTAGAGTGTAGATAAATGTGTGTGAAAACAGCAGGTTGCATTTGGGCTCGAAAAGGGAGTAAAGAACTAACCAGGTTAAGAGGTATACCGTCAATATAAAGTTCTAGTAACCTATTTAATTCCGGGTTTTTATATAACATTAACAGTAATGGGGATAAAAAATGCATACAGAATTGTCTGTAAGCTATCCAGGGTTGTCCTTCCTGATATTTTTCAAATGAGAGAGTATCTATTAAAATTGGTTTTCCTTGATAGAATTGAATATTGAAAGCACTGGCATCTTTTAAACACATTCCATAATCTATAGCTATTTTTTGGATTTTTAAAGTTGTTAAGGCTGCATCTTTAAGTTGACTAAAACACCACTCGTACGGATACGAGACGAATGGGATTTGGATAGGCTTAATAACCTTAAATGCCTCGAGATCTACTTGGTTAATTTCCAGGTGGGAAATAAGTAAACCCTCTTGAACCAGTCTTTTATAAAGACCTGAATCTATAAAATAATTATAATTCTCTGAGTAGTTCTTGGATATAGAGCGATAGATCTTGCCATTTTTGATAAAAATAGCACCACTGGGATCACGATAGGAACCCATTATCATTTCTTAAAAAAATTTGTCAAGATTCCTTTTAGGAAAGTCTTTATTTTCGTCCAAAAAAGCTTTACTCCAACTAGTCCTCCTAATATAAAACCAATTAATATTTGCAAAATATAGCTGCCACTTCCGGGGTCAAGATAAGCACTTGCCTCTTTTGGAAATATTAAAATCCAAAATAACAATAACAGAGATATCGGTCTCATAAAACCATACTATCATACTTGCCAAAAAAAGTTTACAACTGACAGCAATAGCTCAATTGTAATTTACTCATGAATTTATTAAGATTCATTTCTTAATATGAGTAAAGTAATTGTTACAGGAGGAGCCGGTTTTATTGGATCACATTTAGTAGATGCTTTAGTCGACCAAAATCATCAGGTCATAGTGATTGATGATTTTTCTACTGGCAGTAAAAAAAACTTGGAAAAAAATAAGACTAAAATTAAAATTTTAGAAATTCCCCTTTCAATAGAAAAACTATTAAAAAAAATACCTAAACTTTTAATAGGCACAGATTATATCTTTCATTTAGCAGCTCTGCCCAGAATAGAAAGATCAATTGAAGACCCCATTGGCACACACCAGGCTAACGTTGAAGGAACTTTAGTAGCTTTAGAACTCTCCAGGATTTTAAAAGTTAAAAAGTTTATTTTTGCTTCATCTTCATCTGTTTACGGGATCCAAAAACGGATACCCCTAAATGAAACCCTAACTCCAAACCCGCAAAACCCCTATGCCTACCAAAAGCTGATGGGCGAATACTACTGCCAGATATACAGTCAAAATCATAATTTAGAGATTATTGTCTTCAGATTATTTAATGTCTATGGCCCGAGGATGTTTTCTAAAGGATCCTACAAGCTTGTTTTTACAAAATGGATTGATCAGATAAAAAATGGGGCTCCGTTAACAATTTATGGCAGTGGCCACCAAACCCGAGACTTTACTTATATTTCTGATGTAGTCAGAGGATTTATATTCGGAATCAATACTCAGTTAAAAAAAACTTACGATGTTATTAATCTGGGTGGAGGAAAAGAAAAATCAATTATTGATATGGCTAAATTATTTAAAAAAGACATGCAGTATCTTCCTTCCCGCCCTTATGAAGAGAAATTTAAAGAAGCAGATATTTCAAAAGCTAAAAAATTACTAAAATGGAATCCGGATATATCAATAGATGAAGGAATAAAAAAATTACTTGAATATTACCGGACATAACTATTTAAGGCTATACAAAATTATTAACTAATACCATTTTTGCAGCCAGGCGCTAAACATTGTCAACATCCATAAAGACTTGGAATTATTCCTCCTTTTACTCATATGATCACTCCACAATTTTTCGACTTTATCTTTATCAAAATAATTGTATAACTCCTTATTTTCTAAATACTCATGTACCAGTTCTTTTAGATCCCTATAAATCCACTTTGACAAGGGTATCCCAAAACCTTTCTTTTTCCTGTCTACTATAGATGCGGGCAGATGTTTTTTTAATAACTTCCTTAAGACCATTTTAGTTTCAAATAAGTTAACGTGACTAACTTGGGAACTAAAAGCATATTGAATAACCTTAAGGTCTAAAAAGGGAACTCTCACTTCCAGGGAATTAAACATTGAAGCCCTGTCTACTTTTACTAAAAGGTCATCCACAAGATAAGTATAGAAGTCTAATAATTGGTATTTAGTTGGAGTTTTATTATTCATCTTAGAGATTTTCTCTTCATAGGCTTTAAATCGTTTCTCATCAAAAAAATCATCCTTCTGGGTTAAATCCTTTCTTAATAAACTTTCCATTCCTTGAAGGGACATCCAGGATAAATGCCTTTTAGTATTACTTTTCTTCAGACCGTTTAAAAACCTTTTAGCTGTTTCAGATAGTGGATAGTTTTCAAAAGAAGTTTTTGTAAAATTAAGCAGTAGAAGTCCGATATCAACTAATTGTTGCGGTACCAAATTACCAAATTTTTCTGCCAATATATGCCCTTGATATGTGGGATAACCGCCAAAAAGTTCATCCCCACCATCACCGCTTAAAACAACCTTAACGTGTTTTCTGGCAAGAGCTGTCAGTTTAAAGGTCGGAAAAAGTGACGGATCTGCCAAAGGCTCATCCATCAAATTAACTATTTTTGGAAAAAGATTAAGCACATCTTTTGAGCTAAAACTCTCTTGATAGTGGTTAGTTTTTAAAATTTTAGAAACTGCTTTAGCATATATAGATTCATCAAAGCTTTTATCTCCAAATGCTATCGAAAAACTTTTGACATTTTTTCCTAAATTTTTTGTTAAATAGTAACTGACTAAACTGGAATCTATCCCTCCACTAAGCAACACCCCGAGGGGAACATCAGCACCTGATTGTGAAACTACAGCCTCTTCCAGGATTTTATCTATATCCTGATTAGACGAAAAGTGAGGAGAATTTACTAGATAATAGTTAGTAATTTTTTTACCTTTTTTTGAAAAAGTTAGGCTACTTCCGGGAGGAAGTTTATATATATTTTTATACATTGAATCATTTGATGGGATATATCCAAATAATGAGTAGTTTTTCAAAGCATCAATATTGATCTTTTTTTTAACCACTGTGTTAGTCAAAATTGTTTTTAATTCTGAACCGAAAACCAACTCATTCCCTTTTTGAAAATAATATAAAGGTTTAATACCAACAGGGTCCCTAGAGATAAAAATCAATTCTTTTTTCCTGTCCCAAATTGCAAAGGCAAACATTCCGTTTAAATACTTGCTCATCCCTTCTCCATATTCTTCATATAAATGGACTAAAACCTCAGTGTCAGATTTTGTTTTAAACTTATGTCCCTTCTTAACGAGTATTTCAGTCAACCCCTGATAGTTATAAATTTCGCCATTAAAAATCACAGAGATGCTTTTATCTTCATTTTCAATAGGCTGGTTACCTGTTGACAGGTCAACTATACTAAGCCTTTGTATACCCATAGCAACCTGATCTTTAATATAAATTCCTCGCTGATCAGGTCCTCTGTGTTTGATTAGAGAAAGCATACCAAAAAGTATATTTTTTTCTGGAGGTTTATCGAAGTTGACAATTCCTGCTATTCCGCACATCAGTAAGCCTTGGTACTTTTTATTTCATATATTGTTTTATTCTGGGATTCAAAATAAGTCCTGACAATAAGTTCGGCAAGTAAACCCATCAGTAAAAACTGAATTCCAAGTAAGATCAAGAAACTGGCGATTAAAAAAAGTGGATTCCGATGTACAAAAACATCCTGGTAAAACTTGTGATATAAAACAATTAACATTAAAACAAAACTTACAAAAATACTTAAAATTCCAAATGTGCCAAAAACGTAAGCCGGCTTAGTACCATAAGCGCTTAAAAATTTAGCAGTAATCAGATCTAAAATAAGCTTTAGTATCCTTGAATATCCATACTTTGATTTTCCAAAAACTCTTTTTCTGTGGTTTACTACAACCTCAGCAATCCTGGCCCCTTTCCAAAACAAAAGTACTGATATAAGACGATGAGATTCTCCATAAATTTTAGTATCCTCCAGGAACTCTCTTTTTATAACTTTTAGCGAACAGCCTAAATCATGGAATGGTGTATGGAAAAGTTTCCTGATTAAAAAATTGGCCATATTTGATGAAAAAACTCTTAAACCATCATCCTGGCGGTTTTTTCTCCATCCCACCACCGCATCAAAACCTGTATTCAGTTTTTTTATCATAGCCTTTAAATCTGCCGGATCATTTTGTAAATCAGCATCTAAAAATGCTGTTAACTCTCCTCTGGCCGAGTCAATACCGGCCGAAGTAGCAGCAGTTTGTCCGAAATTGCGCCGGAGTAATATCACCTTACTCAAAACATTTTCACTCAAGGTGTTCTTTTTTATAAGATTGATAAGGTTATCAACCGATTTATCAGTGCTGGCATCATCGACATAAATAATTTCACATTTTTTCTCAATAGCTTTGCAAACCTCAATTAATTCTTTATGCAGTTTAGCGATGTTAGACTCTTCATTAAAAATAGGCACTATCACAGATAAGTATATTTTGGACATTTTAATTCATTTAACTTTCCATACATTCACATATCCTGCTTTATCTGACCAAAGCAGTTCAGTTTGACAACTACAAACAAATTTTGGGTCTGTCTTTAATCCCAGAACCAGATAATCATACTTGTCATTTGACTCCCCATGATATTTTAAATCAACATTAATAATATAGTTGTAAACCGGCAGAAACTTTGTACTGTAATACATTTCATAATCTTTCATTTGCAAAGTCAAAAAAGCTATTCTCCAAACTGTTTCATTAATCTCCGGGGCACTTTCAATAAAAAATTTTCCTTTTTCAGGTAAAATTTGCGACAGCTCATAAAACGTTCCATTATAATTTTCTCCTTTTTGAAAGTAAGCAGGTAGGATTTTTGTGATTATAACATCCCGTTGTTTATCTATATATTCGGTCTTAAAATATTCCTGATTGTTCAAATCAGCCAACCTTTCTTCATTTAGAGTCGAGCGGTATGTTTTATTTGTCAGAATATACTCAATTTTTAATTTTTTTAATACTTCCGGATTTTGAGTATAGAAAAGATCAAAATAAGGCGGAGTTATTCCTGAACCCTGGACCTCAGGCTTTTCATACCATAGTGGAGTAAAAACTCCTGCCATTTTAACAAGTTCTACCGCAGAATCTGTCGGGAATTCTGCAGTAAAAGGGAGTATTTTTGTATTAACTCTCAGGTTATCTTTTATCCAAATATGCTCTGCTTTCGGTGGATCAATAACCCGAGTAAACCAGTTTATTTTTTCTCTAGGAAACAAAATAGCTATGGTTGGAATTATAGATACTAAAACAATCCAAGCAGATAAAACTTTAATCCAGCTCTTACCTTTAAAATTAATCCAGAAAAAAATTATAAGGATAATTATCCCCACCCCTGATAACTGATAAGCTAAAGACAAAAAGCGGTTACCGTTTAAATGAGTCCAACCAATCGGCACAACTGCATGAAAAGCAATCAGCGCAAAAATTGCCGAGCTACAAAAAAGCCATGTTAAATACAAATGTGATTTATCACCAAGTTTTCTTTTGAAGGAATAAAATGTAAATGCACAACAGGTAATTAATAAAGCACCAACCTGCCAGACCGCACCAAAATGAAACCATTTTAAAGGACCTACCTGCCCGCTTTTACTTTCTTGGGCTTCCATTCTATAAGAGTGGTAATTGGTAAATTTAGCAGTCGGACCTGTTTGATCTGCCGGAAAAAGTAATACCTTAGCAAAGCTTGCATCAGACTTAAAAACTGCCTCCGTAACTAACCCTCCCTGAAATATAGTTACAAAGAGCGCTATTAAAGAAAATAATATCCACTGTTTAATATTTTTTTCAAACAAAGTAAAAAAAGAAATTAAAACAACACTGGGCGCAGCAACAATAAAAACTGCTTCATCAGATAAAGCTAACGCTCCAAGTAAAATTATGATCAGACCCGAGGATAAAATTTTTTTTAACTTATTAGGATATACCACAAGCGGAATTAATGCTGTAAATATTGACAAAGACAGCATCCGGTGTAAAAAAAGATTTAAGCCATCTAAAGATGCCGGAGCACCATAAGGAACATAAGTGTTATAAAGTGTTGGTAAACTTCTCAAAAAGCCATAAATACCATTATCTATTTGAGGCAATCTTAACTGATATGGCCAGATAATCATCAAATTTCCTAAAGACATTAAAAATGTTAGAGGGATGAATATATGAAGTAACAAATTAAAGACACTACTTTTGAGTTTTAAAGTCCACTGCAGTATTTGTGACATAGCAAATAAAGTTAGCAGTGCAATTGTTGACCCGAGAAAAGTATCAGCACCACCTGTAAACAACCTGAATAACCCCAGAATTTCCGGCATTCCAATATGGTAAGAGGATAAACTACCTGGCTGAAAAGGGTTATGGATTGGGAAATCTCCTCTTAAAAGTAATGACGCATAATATGAATTATGCAGCCAGTCAGGACTGGAAGCACTCCCTGTAGCAGTTATGTAAAACAAAAAAATAAACCAAATAAGTGAAGTTATTATCCAAATTGCTTTTTCTCCTTTTTGGGGAAATATAATTTTACCTGCCTTTATTCTTGAACCAGAATACCCCTCAAGCTTTGCGGAGGATGAATGGTTCACAGAAGAACTTGCCCGAAGGGATACTCCGAAGCTTGCTTCGGAGTAGTTCATTTTGGCTCTTAATAAAAAGGCTGCTATGATTTCAATAAGTAGAGCTACATAAAACCCCATTTCTCCTTTAATAAAATGGGCTGTTAAGTTTAATAAGAAAATATAAAGTGCAATACCTGTTATAACTGAGGTAGGTAAAAGAAGCTGGATGCGGGTATCACTGCAAATTCTTCTAACAATTATCAATCCGCTGATGGATAATATTAAAAGCAAAATTATTGTTTTTAAATAAATCAAGAATTCTATCAACTTTTAAAGACTCTCCTCAGAGAAAATATTACTATAAGTATAACGAGCAGGCTTATTGAAGCTAAAGAAACTTTAAGTCCCATATCAGCATAAAGCTGGGGCAAAAAAACAACCGCTAACTGTTTTTGATCACCTTTAATAACCCACAAATTAGCATAACCATTTACCACATAATGATTTTCTTCAGGTAAAAAAGCCATCTTTAGTAAATCCAAGTCATCAAAAAAATTCCCGGAAAGTTTATCTTTATTAACACCTGCTATAACTTTCCATTGAGGATTAAATGTCTTACTTAAAATAACAAAAGTATCACTTTGATCATGACTCAATTCCAACCAGTATCTGGTACTGGAAATTTTTTGATTACTGACAACTTCTACCGACGATTTTTTTTCTAAACCTTGTAAATTTTTCTGATTATTTTGTGATGTTAAAACAAATCCTTCTTTATTGGTTAGGTCTCTTTTTCTATTAGTTTCTGTAAATAGTTGAGGGAAATCTTTAACAATATTCACTGTAGTCAAATTTCCAAACTCAGGCGGCGGATTAAAATTAATAACCTCAGAAACAGATAACTTACCAAATCGGACAATTTCTTTAAATTCATTTAACTGTTTTTCAACACCCGGATCCAACTTAACTTCTTCTATATTAATTTCTATAATTGACTTAAGGACTTCATCTTTAGGATGAGCCATAACTTCTAATATTGATATGTCAGAAAAGTCTATTTCAGGATTATTTTCTGTTGGTGTGGATAAAGGTAATGTTAAATATGTCCAGTCACTCTTATCAGTACTGTATTCGGCACTACTTCTACCATCCCATCTAATTCTTTTATCCTGATTATCTCTTAAAACTACTTCCAAAAAGGCCTTTTCACTAGTTTTTATTTTTAAATGGAGGTATTTTATATCAGTTAAATCACCTTCATTTACTGGTAATTTACATGTTATCCATATTCCTTTGTCTATTTTAGAATCGGCAAATTCTTTTTTACAAAGTGTTTTTAGCTCATTTTCAAATCCGACAGGAGGATAGATCTTTGAGTTGAGTGTCTGATACTGATCTTTATCACCCTCTGATACATTAACCATGTCTGTTCTGTTAATTAAGAGATTAGATCTTAAAAGTGAGAAAGTCGGAACTAGGTTTTCCCTTTGAAGATAGTTTCTGATTCCGGCAGAAAAGTCATAATAAAAAGGAATTTGGGCCCCAT
>Ga0209542_10010679_pt1 | contig 16504 bp, 17 predicted proteins | sample RifCSPhighO2_01_FD_184028 | JGI IMG/M metagenome (GOLD analysis project Ga0209542, IMG submission 184028) | Soil microbial communities from Rifle, Colorado - Rifle CSP2_plank highO2_0.1 (SPAdes) (version 2) | ecosystem: Environmental > Terrestrial > Deep subsurface > Rock core/Sediment ...
CTTTTAAAATTTTTAATAATTTGCTTTCAGGAATTTTTTTCGAACCAGCTTCGCTGGGTTCCGGCAACACCCCGAACGCCCTGCTACCATCGTCAAGATCCCTGTTGCCGCCATCCAGATCTGAATCGCCATCAGGAAGCCTGAACCAAAGGTATCCTACTAAAGACCCTTTTTGGATGTTAACAAAATCTTTGCTTACAGGATAAAAATTAATTCCATTCTTGCAAAAAGTTTCAAAATATTCTTCTTTAGTGTCTTTAAAAAGAGCTTCTGCTTCTTCGCTATTTGGCTTGATAAGGTAAGTTTCTTTTGATGGCAGAATTAATGCCCTTCTTTTACCAGGATCTTTGTTTTTGTCTTTTTCAGCTATTTCAACATATTTATCGTAAACTTCTGTGTTTTCTGTGACGAAATAATTTCCGTTTCTATTTGCTTCAACAGCCTGTTCAGCCATTTTAAAATCTTTTATTAACGGAGAGACTCTTGCGATTATTATTGGAGAGTCTTTGGCGTAAATAGGAGCATGGCATGTTCTTGCCACGTCTTTTGGGCCTTTATTTAGCCTCATGTAAGCCATAGTTCTTACATCCATTATATACGGGAATTTTGCTCCTGCTTCTTTAAATTCTTTTAATTGCTTGTCAAATGAATTATAAACAATTCCTACATTTCCCAATCCTTTTACTTCTTGTGTATCCATTTTGTTAGAATGTAATAGTATATTTATAAACTTTAGGTTACTACCAACTTAAGATAGTTATTTAATCCAGCCAAATTAATTTCTCCTTGCTTCTCAACCCGGAAATTATTCTCGCTCTCTTTTTAAAATATCTGGTTAAAAACTTAACCAATTCCAAATTAGCCTCTCCTTCAACAGGCCTTGCTTTCAAATAAACTTTATAATAGTCATCAATTTTCTCAATCTTGTTTTCTTTGGAATTTACTTTAACAACAACCTTTATTTTTTCCATTTTATTTTTAATATGGAATAAAACATCCCGGGTATGGCTTTCCTCAATTTCAAAGTGGAATCCTCGTCATGCCCCCAGACAATAGGATACTCTAAAATCTTAAATCCTTCTTTTTTCAAATTATAAAGTATATTAACATCAAAAGCCCAGCTGGTAACTTTAATATTATCCTTAATCTTTTCAATAGCTTCTCTTTTAAATATCTTGGCTCCAATCTGCGTATCTCTATAATCCAATCTCAAAAATATTCTAACAAGTAAATTAAAACCTCTGCTTAAAAATCTCCTGATGAAAGGCTGTTTATTGGTTATTACAGAATCCTTCAGCCACCTGCTTCCCATTATCCCGTCATAACCGTTGATATTCAGGTATAATTTATACAATTCTTCAGGCCTAGTAGAACTATCAGCATCAACATAGCAAATATAATCTCCTTTAACAATCTTAAAGCCTTCTACAATAGCTCCGCCTTTCCCGATAGCTTCCTTAAATTCCTTAAATTTAATCTCTTTATGCTTCTTAGCCTCTTCCTCAACAACATTCAAAGTATTATCTTTACAGCCGTTCAAAACAACAAGAATTTCAAATTTTTCCTTGTCTTTAAGAAAATTAATATAATTCTCTAACGTTTCTTTAATCCGTTTTTCCTCGTTATAAGCGGGTATAATAATAGATATCATTGATAAAGCTAAATGCATAAACTTTTTAAATATATGCTATAAAAAATTGTAATGGAACCTTTAGTTCATATCTTATTGCCCGCTTTGATATTATTAGCATTCCTGCCGAAGCATAAAAAAGAAGTTCTCTTGTTTTCTTTGTTTGCTATCCTCCCGGACTTTGATACTTACATCCCTAATTCCCACAGGATAATATTCCACAATTTATTATTCATCTCAATTATAGTTTTAATAGTGTATATAATCTCAAACAAGTTTAACGCTGTGCTTTCAAGCTATTATTTGCTCTCCCATTTAATATTGGACATAGAATACCCTGGAACAGCTTTTCTTTACCCGTTCTATAAATATTTTATAGCATTTAAAATAAAGATAATAACTATAGCGGGAAATTTAACCCCTCAATTTAAATTTGATATGGTAATCACGCCGATAATTGAATCTTTTAAGTTTACAGAAAGCACGTATTTCGGAAATATAAGTGTGATGTTTTTGGCATTAATAATTTTAGCAATATTAATATATTACTGCAAAAAACAATAATTAAACATGGATATCATAAAACATATAACAATGGGGATAATCTTATCTTTGATTTTCTATCCTTTCTTTAATTATTTAGTTATAATAATCTTCTTTTCCTCATTTATCTTTGATGTAGATCATTATATCGAATATATAATAAGAAAGAAAGATTTTTCATTATTAAAAGCATACAAAGAAGCTCAAGAATTAAACAAAAAACAAAAAACACTCAAACAAGTATTCATTATCGATGTACTGCATATATTTCATGCTATAGAATTTATAATTATCTTAGGTATTTTAAGTTTCTTTTCTAAATTATTTTTGATGGTATTAATAGGGTTATTATTCCATAATCTGCTTGATATAATAGAGATGGCTTATTACAAAACATTTAAATCCAGGTCACCTTCAATTATTTTATGGTTAATAAAACACAATGGAGAGAAAAATAAATGGCAACAAAGATGGGCTCGATTCAACCCATTGTAATAAATATTTTTCAAACTAAAAAGGAATAAAATATGAAAAAAACAATAGCAATAATTATAGTTTTATTAAGTACATTCTTAACTTCAATAGGCCAACTATTTTTTAAATTTGGAGCCAATAAACTTTCTTTAGAAAATTTATTTTCAAATTATTTATTATTTATTGGCCTTATTTTGTATGCAATTGCACTTGTTATATTTATTATAGCATTAAAAAATAATGAACTTTCATTGCTTTATCCTTTATTTGCAACAAGCTATATATGGGTTTCATTATTGTCTATGTTTTTTTTAAATGAAACAATGAATTTACTTAAATGGCTGGGTATATTTTTGATAATTGTGGGGGTAAGTTTTGTAGCTAAAAAATGAATCCGACAACTCCTATATTTATGGTGCTCATATCGTCTTTCGTAGGAGCTATTGGCGCATTTTTCCTTAAAAGAGCTTCTACTTACCTGAACATTAAAACATTTTTCAAGAGTAAAAACCTAATCATTGGATTAATTCTTTATGGTGTATCCTCAATAATATTCATCATAGCCTTAAAATATGGAGAATTAACATTGCTTTATCCTTTAGTATCCACAACTTATATATGGACTTTAATTATATCCAATAAGTTTTTAGGTGAAAAAATACATAAAAAAAATTGGTTGGGAATATTGATAATAATAATTGGTGTATGGCTGATAACAAAAGGCCATCTTAATTAAACCAAAGCATCAAAAAATCTTCTTATCAGCAGCAAGAATTGTTCAAAAGAAGTTATATCCTTCAATAAACCCCATATTATCTTAGGCCTTAAATAGAATTCTAAATAAGCCCTCCTTTGAATATTTTTCATTTGCTTACGGGACATACCCTCTGGGATATACCCAACATCATGGACAAAAAAATGGTCGAAATCTATGGATTTTACTCCTTTTTTTAACAGTTCAGAATAAAGAAAAGATCCTGGTAATGGCATAAAATTATTAAACTGCGCCCTGTTAATATCTAAAGATTTTGCAAATTTAATAGTTTCTATCATTTCCTCTTTTGTTTCCCCAGGAATGCCAAACATAAAAAACCCTGTAGTTCTAATATTGAATTTCTTGAAAAGGCTTACTTTCTCTTTTATTATTTCAAGAGTAAGGTTCTTTTTTGTTAAATCATGTATTCTTTGAGAGCCAAATTCTACGCCGACAGAAAGTGAGTGGCAGCCTGATTTTTCCATCATAGACAGCATCTCCTCATTTAATGTATCCAACCTTACCCCTGATGGGCAGCTCCAGGTTATCTTTAAATCTTCCTTTAACAACTTATCGCAAAATTCCATAACAAGATTGCTGTGCAAAGTAAAATTTTCATCTTCAATCAAAAAATCATTTACCCCAAAATTATTCTTAAGAAATTTTATTTCTTCTATTACATTATCTGCAGATCTCTTGCGGATATGCTTTGTTGTAATTGATTTTCCTGCGCAGAAAGTGCATAACATAGGGCACCCCCTTGTTATAATTATAGGGGCTGTTGGAAAACTCTTAAAAAAACCTCCATGAGGGGATTTAGGATATGTTCTAGGGTCCATAAGATCCCAAGCTGGAAAAGGGATAGTATCCAAATGTTCTACAATCTTTATAGGATTTACTATTATTTTATTATTTTTTCTCCAGATAAGATTAGGCACTTCAGTAAAGTTAGGTTTCTTTTTTTGCAGTTGTTTTAAAAATTCTGAGAAAGCTATTTCAACCTCGCTGACAAATGCAAAGTCAGCTTTTGGGAAAGATTTTAAAACGCCTTCAGGGTCGCCGGAAGGATGATAACCTCCCAAGACAGTTATTGTATTTGGCTTAAGCCTTTTGATGATATCAAGATGCATTTTTACAGGGCTTACATCAAAAGTAAACATTTGTATGCCAATAATATCAAAATCATTTTCATTAATATATTTCTCAAAATCAATAAAAGTAAATTTTTCTTTGAGACAATGAAGCATTTTCACATCATGCTCTTCCTTCCTTAATATAGCTCCTACATAACCAAGCCCCAAACTGGGCATAATTACATAACTTCTATTAATAGGCAACATTAACAATATTTTCATGGTTCAATCCAACAAAATCATTATATTTAAGTATTTCTGTTATAATTTTAGTCAAATAAACGATATTTAAATAAATACCCTAGAGCTTTAACCCCATCTCTCCATGTTATTTTTTTCCCTTCTTCAATCAATCTGGGTTTAAAATTTATTGGAATCTCTAAAATATTATAGCCAGATTTTTTTATTTTTGCAGTTATTTCTGGCTCTATATCAAATCCGTTTGCTTTAAGGTTTAAATTTTTAATTGCAGAATTAACGAATAGTTTATAGCCAGTTTCCATATCAGTTATTTTCTGGAAATATAGTAAAGTGGTAAACATGCTTAAAACCTTATTGCCTATTAAATGAGAGGGGTAGATTATTCTATTTTTGTCAAATATTTTAAATTTTTTCTCCAAGAATCTTGAACCATAAACAACTTTTGATTCGTTGTCCAATATAGGTTTCAACAATTTAGGTATATCTTCCGGATCATATTCTAAATCAGCATCTTGGATTAATATTATATCTCCGCTGGCTTTTTTTAACCCAGTTCTTATAGCAGCCCCTTTGCCCTGGTTAATATCATGCGAAATTAAAGTTATGCCTTTTATTGACTTCAGTAAATTTAATGAATTGTCTGTAGAACCGTCATCAACAACAATTATCTCTTTTTTTAAATTTATTTTAATATTTTTAATTCTGCCTATTATTACTTTTATTGTTTGTTCTTCATTATAACAAGGTATGATTATGGATAATGTTTGCATATTTTTTTATTGAACCTTCTATATTTAAATTTACCTAAAAATTGTTTTTCTCTAAAAATTATGTTGTATATAAGTTAAGAATTATGCATTACAAATCAATTATTCTTTAAAAGCTTTAAGGCTGATTAATATTTATCATCACAACAATATGGTTCAATTTTTGGTTCATCACTCTCTAAGTAGGATATTTATCATCTGAACAAGATAGTTCAATTTTTGGTTCTTCACTCTCTAATCTTACTTCTAACTTTACATTACTTTTAACAAATTTTTTAACAATATTTGTTAATTTTTGAACATTATCTCTCCCATATACCGATAAAATCCATTTATTATCAACCAAAGCCCCAATGTCAACATTATTTAAATACAAACTGCCAACATATAAATCTCTTTTTTTAGATTTTAAAAAATTTAAAAACCCTTTAGGTTTTTCTTTAGGTTCAAAAATGCCTATTTCTCCGCTATCTTCGTAATTTTGATTGTCGCTTTTATATAAACTACAAGTATTTGTTGTATTATAACCCAAATTCCTTAACGCTTTACTAATTTCAAAAGCAGGACTTTCAATATAAGTTGCATTACCGTCAAAACTTTCATTACATAAATTTTGTTCCATTTTACCAACAGATAAATAAACTAGTTTATAAAGCTTATGCATTCTTAATCACTATATAGTAAGTCTAATACTGGAACCAAAGATACTTTTAAATTTTATTTAGAAAAGTTTATAAAATGAATAAGTTAGTATGGTTTATGTTTATTAAATCAAAATACCGTTTTGCATTTATCTCCTTGTGTATCCTTGCACTAATCATATATCCTTTATGGTTATTGCCATCTACATTAACAAGAAGATTCATGCTTTTTACATTTTTTATTATTCTTATTTTTTTTAGTTCATATATCTTTAAAAAAATATTTAATATTGAAGAACATAAAGAAAATAAAGATAAATTATATAAAGATAAACATTTTATGATCCTTTTATTATTCTGTGCTTTATTTTTCTTATTGCAAATACCGGCAATGAACTTTCCAATTATGTTTTTATCAGATGAAAGTTATCATATTACAAGGGGTTCGTGGCTTATAGAGCCATTTGAAAGCTTAGGGGATAATATGTTGAATATTTCTTTTTTAAATATAGCAAGATTTTTATTTTTGTTTATTATTATAATTTTTTCAGTAATATATCTTAAATGGAATAAATTAAAATATTATTTTGAAAAGATAAACCCTATTCTAAAGAATAAAAAAGTAAGATATTTCACTCTATTCATTTTAGTTTTATTGGCATATGCCTATTTCTTCATTACAAACTATTTTGCAGCATTATATCATTTAAAAAAATACGGCACTGCAAATTTAGACCATCTAAATTGGCTGGTTTGGTACGGCCCAATAAGCAGCTTATTGTATGCTTTGCAAATTATTATTTTTGGTTATAAAGAATTCGGAATGAGGTTTATCCAGCCAATATTTTTTATTTTGTCATCTGTTTATATATTTAAAATAGTGGAATTATTTAAAGAAAAGAAAATTGCCTTGTTATCTGCAATATTTTTCTTGTTTTTTCCAGGCATATTCTATTACGGGCACGAGGGTATTTTAGAGCCGGGTTTTATCTTCTTTATTATAATCTCTTTTTTTTATTTTTTGAAATATGAAATTAAAAAAGAAGATAAATATTTAATATTAACAGGTTTGTTTATAGCCTTAGGATATTTATACAAACAACCAGCACTTTTTGCATTGCCTATAATTTTAGTGTATATTTCATTAAAACATTGGATAAATAAAACATTGCCACTTAAAATTATTTTTGGGGATATTAAAAACGTATTAAAAATTTTTTTAATTGGTTTGACAGTAATAATCCCTTGGTTTATTATTAATTTATTGTATGACGAAAGATATAGGGAAATATTCACATTTGCAGATATTTCTTATAATAAAATAACTATAATATTTTCATTAATTCCTAAACAAGTTACATGGCCTTTATTTATTTTATTTTTAGGAGGTTTGTTATATGCTTACATTTATAGAAAAAACAAATTAAATTTATTTATGCTAGTATGGTTCTTTGTATGGTATGGTATTTTTATGAACTATAAGCTTGTATTAAGGCCTGGCTTAAGAATGGGTATGCCTTTATTGCCTGTAGTTGCAATACTATGTTCAGTATTCCTTGTCTTATTAACAAATAAAATTAAAAAAGAAAATATTAAAAAAATAATTATTTTAATTCCTGTTTTATTTCTTATAATTTTTTCAACATATTTAACTTATCATGATTATGAAAAAAAATATTTGCCAGTGGATGATATGTTCCGGTATATAAAATCCAATATAAATCCTGAAGCAAAAATCTTAGTTACCACTGCCCCTCCGCCATATCCATTTTATATTAAAAAATATAACATAAAAAATGATTTGGTACATGAAGTATGGGTAGACTATAAAAAACAGGATATAACCAATCTCTATGAATACAGTATTAAAAATAATATAAGTTACGTTATGTTTCCTTATCCGAAGCCTGCCTATTTGGCATATTGGCCTGAAAATTATACATGGATAGAGCATGATGGTTGCGGAATTAGTGCGGATTTTTCCTGTCCATTGAATAAAACACTTGTTGAAAAGCTTAGCAATATTAAAGAAAATACTATGTTTAAATTAATTAAAGAAACTAACAATAAATTTAATAAAATGATATTATTAAAGGTTAAAAAATAGTTATATATTAAAATAAAACAAAAGACTTATAAATTTATATAAAAGGAAGATTGCATGAAAATTTTATTAATACACCCAAATATCAACCAAAAAATAATATATGGCCAAATTAGGGAAGTGGGGAATATCCAACAACCACTAGGTATAGCATATATAGCTGCAGTTCTGGAGAAAGAAGGTTATGAAGTTAAGATAATAGATGCATTAGTTAAAGATTATGAAGAAAATTTTATTATAGAAAAAGCCAAAACATTTAACCCAGATTTAATAGGTATAACTTCTACTACTGCAGGTATTAATTCTGCAGTTAGCTTGGCAAATCTTTTAAAAAAAACCATTAAATGCCCAATTATAATTGGTGGGGCCCATGTAACTGCGGTGCCATCAAAAGTAATGGAAAATGATTGTTTTGATTTAGGCATTATAGGTGAAGGAGAAAAGACAATAATTGAAATTGTATCTAAAATTAAAGAATGTGAAGACATAAAGAATAAATCAATAAAAGGAATTGTTTATAAAAAAAATAATAAAATTATTATCACAAAAAAAAGGGAATATATTGCAGATCTGGATACATTGCCATTCCCGGCAAGGCACTTGCTTCCCCCATTAACAGATTATAAACCTACGCCTGCTTCATGCAGATATACCCCTTTAGGCAGTATGATTACTAGTAGAGGTTGTGTGCACAGATGCCTTTATTGTGACAGGGCGGTATTTGGTCAAGTATTTAGGGCAAGAAGTGTAAATAATGTTATAGCAGAAATAGAATATTTAGTCAAAGAATATCATGTAAGGGAAATAAAATTTTGGGATGACACACTTAGCTTAAATAAAGAAAGAATGATTAATATCTGCAAGGAAATCGTAAATAGAAAAATAAATATAAGTTGGACATGCATAGCAAGAGTTAACCATATGAATGAAGAAGTATTAAAATGGATGAAAAAAGCCGGGTGTTGGCAAATAGCATATGGAATTGAAAGTGGGGATAATAATATTCTCAAGATAGCTAAAAAAGATACAACAGTGGAATTAGTTAGGGAAATAGTCAATTTAACTATAAGAACAGGCATAGAAGCAAGAGGATTCTTTATGTTGGGTTTGCCTGGTGAAACTGAAGAAAGTATGCAAAAAACAATAGATTTTGCAAAAAGTTTGCCTTTGGATAATGCAAGTTTTTATATAACAACAATTTATCCAAATACAGAATTATGGAACATGGCCATTAATAGTGGAGAAGCTAAAATGATAGAATCTTGGGATAATTTTTCCCCGGTAGACCCTACAAAACTTACTTATGTTCCAAAAGGGTTAACAGAAGAAATAATCAAGAAATATCATAAAAAAGCGTATAAATCATTTTATTTCAGGCCTAAATATATAATTAAAAAAATCACTGATTTAAGAAATTTAAAACAAATAGGGTGGAATATTAAAGCAGCCATAACATTATTCAAATTAAAATCATGAAAACAATAGTTATAGTAATACCCACATATAATGAAAAAGAAAATATAGAAAATCTAACAAGGTCTATTGAAGATATCTATAACAAAATTAAAAATAAAATTAATCTAAAGATTTTAATTGTTGATGATAATTCGCCTGATGGCACAGGCATCATCGCTGATAATTTAACAAAGATATACAAAAATTTTCATGTTTTGCATAGAAATCAAAAAAATGGGTTAGGCATGGCTTATATTGGTGGGTTTAAATATGCCCTAAACAATCTAAAAACAGATTATGTGCTGACAATGGACTGTGACTTATCGCATAGCCCTTCTTACATACCTGATTTTATTGAACACTTAGATAATTATGACCTGATAATCGGTTCCAGATATATTAAAGGAGGCGGAACTTACAAATGGCCGCTTTATAGAAGAATAATTAGTTCAGGGGCTAATACACTGGCAAAAATATTTTTAGGGATAAAAAGCAATGATTGCACATCGGGATTCAGGGTTTATAGCAAAGAAGCATTAAATAAAATCAAATTTGAAAATATTCAATCCAATGGATATTCTTTTTTAATAGAAATTTTATACAGGTGTTTTAAAGAAGGATTAAAAGTTCATGAGATTCCTTTTGTATTTATTGACCGTAGTTTAGGAAAAACAAAAATGTCTAAGAAAGAGATATTTAAAACACTATCTACTTTAATCAGGCTTAAGATTAGAGGGTATGATAATGGCTGATGTTAAAGGTGAATGGAATGAATATTGGGGAGGATTAGGCAGCGAACATAAATTAATTGGCAGATTCTTTAGTTGGTATAGGAAAAATATAATTGCTAGAGAGATAAATTATTACCTAAACAAATACTTCAAAAAACAAGGAACTTATGTGGATTGCGGATGCGGCAGTTGTGAAAGTTCAATTAAACTAAAAAAATATGACCGGGAACTGATAGGGCTGGACATATCTCCTGCAGCATTACTTTATGCTAAAAAAAATAAATTAATGGATAAATTTATTGAAGCAGATATAAAAAATCTGCCGTTTAAAGAGAATAGCATTGATGGAATTTGGAATGTAGGCGTGATGGAGCATTTCAGCCGTAAAGAAGTGAATGAAATCCTTAATGAATTTTATAGAGTTCTTAAAAATGATTCTTCATGTGTTTTGTTTTGGCCTGGAAAATTTGGGCCGACTAATTTAATTTTTAGACCTTTAGAATTTATTCTTAAAAAAATTAAAAAAAGTAGTAAAGGTATTGCCCCTAAAGAACCAAGTATTATAAAGTCTAAAAAATTATTAAAAAACCAAATAATAAATGAAACTAATTTCAAAAATGTAAAGATTTTATTGTCCCAAAGGGCTTTATTTGTGCATTATATTGTTATATGCAAGAAATAAGATTATGCATTACAAAACAATTATCACTCACCAAAAACATAACGAAAATTTTCTAATAGGTTTGCTACGTTTTAACTTAATATCAAATGAACGCTCTCCAGTTGAATAACCTTCTATTTTCTTATTTTGAACATCGTTTTCTGATTCAAATTTACACTTTTTCTCAAAATCTTTAACATTTTCATTATACTCTACTAAAAGCTTACTTAATCTATCCATATTTTCACCACCATAAACCCAAACCCACGCTTCTTTATTGTTTAAGTCAACATAAGCAATCTCATATATTTTTTCCTTTTTCTCTAAAATATGGTATCCATTAAAATGCGGCCCCCAATCACCACCAATACTATCCCTAACAATAAACCCCTTTGCTTCAAAAAATACTCTAAACGGATCTTCTTTATGGATTATTGTTTTATTCACTCTTGTATTATCATCTAGAATTTTGACTATATCTTCAATTTTTATTGTTCTATCAAGGTTTAGTGTCATTTTAACCAAATATATCTCCGCCAGATTCGTCATACCAAGAAGGTACAGGAACGTACGGCTTATAAGCCTGTAGTATGTAATCCTGCTCCCCATATCTCCTAAACACATAAGTTTCTCTCCCTTCAAATTTCGTTGTAAACAAAAATTTATTAATTTCTTTTTCATTAGTTTCCCCTTCAACTAAATTATTTTTATATAATATTTCTGAAATGTCTTTTTTTGTAAATATTTTTTTTCTTCTGCTACGCAGAAAATGTTTCCCACAAAATTTGCCTAATAGCCCTAATAATGATTTATCATTTAATCTTTTTCCACATTTACTTTCAAAAAAAATTTCAATAAATCTTGTATTTTTTGCTAAAGGGTGGAGCTTCCCGCTAGAAGGACTACCCTCCTCTAATTGATACTCTCGCAAAATATTAAAATATACTTCAACGTTTTCAATAAGTCTATCAAGATTAATCATACTAACTAAAAAAAATAAAAGAGTATATAAACATTATGAATTATTAATCACTATGTAGTAAATATGGTATTAAGCCGAGAATCTTAAATTTTATTTAGAAAAGAAATAATTAATTATTTTCTTTTCTTGAAATAATTTTTAGAGTGCAATGCTACTTTGAGCAGATAACTCCAGCTCAAATTATCCATCCTTTTAACGCCAATTCCATAGTTAATTTTAAAGATTAATTCAAATAACCTGTCCATATGGAGTTTAACTAAACGTGCCATCATTTTTCTTGGTATTCTGAAAAAAACGCCAAATTGAAATAATTTTTGTAAATTAACAATCTCTCTTTTATTCTCAATATGTATTGGAAGCGAACTAAAAATTGAGCTATCTAAATCTTCAAAACCATGTTCTTTCTTTACGAGATTTTGTTGTTTTACAAGTTCATTAAGTTCTGTCCCGGGAAAAGGATGCATTAATGAACACCAAGCATGTTGCGGGTGGAGCTTATAAGAAAGTTCATATGTATCTAAAGCCGTATTTATATTTTCTCCCGGTGCGCCTAAAATATTAAAGAATTGAAACTTAAGTTTATTCTTTTTTATAATTTTAACAGCATCTATTATTTGCTCATTAGTTATGCCTTTTTTTAATATGGTATTCCTTATATATGGGTCAGCAGATTCTATTCCCATTTTTACAGAATTGCAGCCAGCTGTTTTTAGCATATTAATTATCTCATCATTAACAAGATTTGCTCTCACAGTTGCACTAAAGGGCAGATTAACTTCATTTTTATATCTTCGAAAAAATTCATTAAACCATTCTTTCTCACCTAAAATAAAAGTATCATCATAAAAAACAATGTAATTAACTTTTTTATTATTGCTAATTGCCTTTTTAATTTCATCTATAATGCTTGGAACAGACCTTCTTCTAAGAACTTTTCCTTTGCCTTTGTATAATTCATTGTACCCTTTATTAAAACAAAAAGTGCAATTATATGGGCATCCCCTGCCAGACATAAAAACATCTACATTTTGATCTCTAAAAAGGGAATATTTTCTATAAATATCACGGTCTGCATAAGGTATCGAATCAAGATTTTCAATAGCATGCCTTATTGGATTTTTATAAATTTTGCCATCTTTTTTCACCCATAAATTCTTAATTTTAGTTATATCTTCCCCTTTCTTAAGTTTATTCACAAGTTCTATAATTGCATCTTCACCTTCACCGACGCAAATTATATCAACAGATTCATCATTTATTACCTCTGGAAAAAAAGTTGCATGTGGCCCTCCAACTATTATTGGCTTGTTAAATTCTAATTTTATTCTTTTTGCAGTATCTTTCATCCAGGAATATATAGTTGTTGAAATAGAGAAAGCAATTAAATCTGGGTTAATTAATCTTATTTCTTTCATCAAATATTTTTCTAATGCATCTATTAAAATATCACATTCATGCCCATTCTCCTTCAGAATACCTGAAAGGAGCATAGTTCCATAATTTTTAAACACGTCCTGTTGAATAAATAAAACTTTCATTTTTATCTAAAAAACCTCAATAAATTCTACCCATAACCAAATTTACCTTTATTTGTAACTTCATCAATAACATCTCTATCTTTGCTAAGAGTCCAAAAGTAATATAAAAGCTTTTCGGTATACTATTCTATATATTAAAATAAATTTATAATTAATAAGTTTGATTGCTTGGAATATTATATATAAAGATTGAATAACCTATCTTATAATTGGCTTCATATTCTTTAAGCCAATTATAACAACTTCTATTTTCTAAATAAAGCCCTTGTAAGTTAGTAGCGCTGACTGCAAGCAATCCTTCTGTATAACCACATTTCTCAACATAACCTTTAGGAGGTTTAAAGAAAGAAAGGTTCATAGGATAACCTTCAGGAGGTTTAGAATAAGAAGATAGATTTGTTGGAGAAGGGAGATAAGTATAAGAAATATTATAATACCCAACACTGCCTGCTCCAAAATAACTTAGTTTTATATTGTTTATATTATTTTTATCCATATACTTCTTTAATCCTTTTAAATCTTGACCCCAATCTAAATGACTGTCTACCATATACTTATAACCATTATTAGGGCCGCCAACAAACTCATTAAAATATGCGATATAACTAGGGTATATTAATACAGAGGAAAGTATATACCAAATGATTAATAATCCTATAAAAATCCTAAAATAATATCTCCATCTAAACTTCTTAAAATTAATATTAGCAACTTTACTAACAAAAACAAAAATAAAAGGGAATGTGGGGAGTATATGCCTCATTACAGCACTTAAATTACTAATAAATGACCAATAAATAAAATAAGAAGCAATAAATATTATTAAAAAATATTCGCCTATTAAATCCTTAGATTTAACTTTTTTAAAAAGGATAATACTTAATAAAATTAAAATCAACAAAGGAATTGGTGATTTAATAATAAAAGCAACTATATAAAAATAAGATAAACCTTCTATAAAATATTTACCCATAAAAAAACTTGAAAAACCATGAGATATAAATTCATATTGTACCCTAAGATTATATATGTAACTAGAAAGAGGAATAGGTATATTTTTTATGATAGAAAAAGATAAATTCTTTATAAAATTATTTTCTGGTAAAACCTCATTTAATCTATTGTATACTTGTTGTTCTTGTAATTTAGGTATAGATTCAGATAGTGTTTTAACTTCAAACCCATAAGATGCCCATAACATTAGAAAACTAATAAAAAATATTATTAAAAGAGAAAAAGAAAGTATAAAAAAAGATTTCTTTCTATCAGAAAAGTTATTAATAAATGGAAAATTTAAAGGAGATTTTACATTCTTATTCTTATAAATAACAATTAAACTTAAAATTATAAAAATTGGAATTAATATAAGGGAAGTAAATTTTGAAAGTTGGGCTAAACCAAAAGTAATGGCTGATATAATTAAACCTAATTTCGTAGGATTTGAAACAAACCTCCAAAAATAATAAATTGCTATAAACATAAAAGTTGTTGCAATTAAGTCTTGGTTTGCAATATTAGAAAAAGCTAACATGATAGGATTAAAACTATATAATAATAAAGCTAAAAAACCTGCTTTTAAACCATATAATTCCTTCGCCCACTTAAAAACATAAAATGCCAATAATAAAGAAAGTAAAATAAATGGGAATCTAATCCAAAATAAAATCTGTTCTCCTTTTTCAGAATTTAGAATATAATTACCTCTAAAATATTCATATTTTAAATCCCAAATAGAATTCGGCAAATCAAAAAAAGCCAAAGGAATTGCTGAAAGATAAAACGAAAGAGGGGGAGCCATCCTCCCTGTCCTAAAACCCCAGTCATTATTTTTTAATATAGTGATACCTGCCCCAGTTTCACCAAATTCATCTGGAGTAATGTTCTTAAAATACATAGTTGATGATACCGAAACAAAAATTAAAATTAAAAAACCTATAATTATTAAATTAGTATATCTTAATAGAAATGTATCCAAAATATTATTTAATCTAATTTTATTTGTCATCTTGTTTTTTAAAGATAGTTTTAAATGCGTCAATCACAATTTTTAAATCTTGCGTTTGCATTAGATTAGAGTATAATAATGATATAATCAAAAAAGGGATTAATATTAAACCATAATAACCCATAAAGTAAGCTAATACAACAAATAAAGGCAATATATATACCGGCAAAAATTTGTTTAATATGCCTGCTTTAATCCCGAGCAATGTAAAAGCGATTAAATGAGCAATAGTGGTAGCCATGATTATGCCAAATAATCCAAATTTAATTACCAAAATGATATCCAATATCACATTAAAAGCTGCTGCAACAAATATAGGCACAAAAACATGTTCCGGTTGAAGCTTGCCTATTAAATAAACAGTAATTAATTGATGGATGCTGTAAAATAATATTCCTATAGCCAATATCATTATATATATTTCTAACCCTAAATATTTAGGAAAAAATGTTTTTAGTATTAATGGCATAAAAGATATGAGAATTATAGCCAATATAATTGAAAATGAGAATGAAATTCTTAAAACTTTTTTTAATATTAAAATTATATCATCTTGTTTGTTTACTTCAGCGCTTTTAACTAAAATAAATTGATAAAGTGTTAATGGAATTATACTTATTATGGCTGCAAGTGAACTTATAATATTATACTTGGCAACATTTTGGAAAGTGCTTAATAAACCTAAGATTATTAAATCAACCCATCCTAAAAATGCGAAAAATAAACCTAAAATAGACCCATATATGCTTTTTTTAAAATAATCAACTATTTCTTTGTAATTAAATCTTATATTTTTAATAATTTTAAATAAGAATTCTTTAGACAGCCAGATTACAATTAAAGAAGGGATTATAAACCCAAAAGAATATCCCCCGATTATCCCTG
>Ga0209542_10010680_pt1 | contig 16504 bp, 16 predicted proteins | sample RifCSPhighO2_01_FD_184028 | JGI IMG/M metagenome (GOLD analysis project Ga0209542, IMG submission 184028) | Soil microbial communities from Rifle, Colorado - Rifle CSP2_plank highO2_0.1 (SPAdes) (version 2) | ecosystem: Environmental > Terrestrial > Deep subsurface > Rock core/Sediment ...
CAAAAGCAGAGCTGTACTTTCCATGACCGAGCACGGCATGGCCCACCTCGTGCAAAAGCGCCCATATGGCCGATTCTTCTTCTAAATTTGATTTTTTGTATATAACTTGACTTGTGGCCGGCGACCAAATAAAACGCGTCCCAGCCGTAAATTTAAGGTCTGGGAAGTCACGCCGCAACTTGGCCAGTAGCGGTTTCATGATTTTTTAGTAGCTAATTGTTTCTTGCTCTTTGTGGTGGGGTTAGCTTGGATCGGCAGGGCATGTTTGTTTTTTATATCATGGCCAAAACGTTGCCGCGCAATCTCATAGGCTCCATATATAACTGCCTCTTCCGGCCGTTTAGCCTTGCGGATAGGTGGAATAGGGGTGAGCGGCATTTCGTAACGTTTGAGAGAATTCTTTAATAGGTCATCAAACTCATCATAGTTTGTGACTACACCGCCCCCAAGTACAATCACCTCAGGTTGGATGACTACAATTAGCTGAATTAATCCCTGAGCTATATCGTCTGCTATCTGTTGCCAGGTAGCTTTGTCTTCAATCTCGCTGGCCCGTTTGCCAAAGCGCTTAACAATAGCCTTGCCAGATACAATGTCTTCCCACTGAACTCTTTTGCCGCGAAAATCAAGCCATAACTGGCCACCCTCACTATCGGCCATTGCTGGGTCAATAGTACCATTCATGATAATTGCAGAGCTTATTCCAGTACCAATAGTGATGTAAAGTACGTTTTTAAACTCTTTTATGATAAGTAATGCTTCAGAAAGCCCAGCCAGCTTGGAGTCATTCTCGATCACCACCGGGCAGCCGACTATATTTTCTATATCAGCCTCAATAGCAACAACCGGCCATAGTAAGTTGCCATAGGCCACTGCTCGCCCATGTTTACGGTCCAGCTTGCCGGGCACCGCTACACCGGCAGCTTGATAGTTTACAACCTTTAAAAACTGCAAATAATGCTTAAAATCAGTCAGGAAATCTTTATAATCTGTTGGGGTCGGAAATTTGACCGTATCGAGTAGCTTACCCTTGTCATCAAAGCAGGCAAGTAACGTTTTGGTACCTCCAATATCTACCGCTAAATACATTGCGACTTACGCACCTCACTGGCCGATTTTTTGGCAGAGCCAAAAGCTCTGCCAGTGCTTGGTGCTGCATTGCTGTGTTGCAAGCTCCGGTACGCACTCAACGTATCTATTTGTACGTTTCGTTTGCGTTCCTCGCCTGCGCCTTGCACTGCAACCCCCTGCGTATGCCTTACTTTGATTCTAGTTTAGCATAATTCTCATTCACTCCGATCGTTACTAAGCGGCTACTTGCTTACAGGGATGCTAAGGTGTATAATTAAGCTTAAGTCTGAACGGATATATGCGCTAAGGCGCACCGCAGAATTTGAGGAGGCATGAATAATCATGTCAAAAGCAACTATTAGTATGGACGATTTGCTAGCGTCCGTCGATGTAAAGCAATTAAAAACCGGAGATGTTGTTGAAGCTACAATAACATCGGTCAAGAAACACGAAGTATGGGTCGATTTAGGCCCCAATGGCGTGGGTGTAATCATGCGCCGGGAGCTTGGCCATGGCCAAAAGCTCGAAGAAGGCGAAAAGGTTACAACAAGTGTAGTTGACCCTGAGTTAGAAGAAGGCTACGCTTTGCTTAGCATGCGCCGGGCCGTCAAAGACCGCGGCTGGGACGAACTACAGCGAGTGTTTGACGATCAAGAAATTATTGATATTAGTCCATATGACGCCAACCGGGGCGGACTGTTGGTGGAGCTAGAAGGTATTCGCGGCTTTTTGCCAGTTTCACAGCTGGCGGCCGGCCATTATCCAAGAGTATCAGGTGCCGATAAGGATGAAATTTTACAGAAGCTTAATGCATTGGTTGACCAGCCAATTCGTGTTCGCATCTTAGACGTTAGTCGCAAAGATAACAAGCTTATCTTCTCAGAAAAAGAAGCCATCAAGGACGACACTCAGGCGCACTTTGCCAAACTCAAAGTCGGTGATGTGGTGGAAGGCATTGTGACTGGAGTCATAGACTTTGGTGCCTTTGTGAACGTTGATGGTATTGAGGGATTGGTGCACATTTCAGAAATCTCCTGGGAACGCGTAGAAGACCCGCGAGATTACGTTAAAACTGGCGCAACAGTCAAGGCCAAGATCATTGCTATCGATAAAGACCGCCTCTCCTTAAGCCTCAAGCAAATGAGTGAGGACCCCTGGCTGCACGAAGTTAAAGCCTTCAAAAAAGGCGATATTGTAGAAGGCAAAGTTACCCGCATCACGCCATTTGGCGCCTTTGTGCAGCTAAGCGCCGCCGTTGAGGCTTTGGTGCACGTGTCCGAGATGAGCGATGACGAAGGCGTTGACCCAGAAAAGATCTTCCAGCTCAACGAAAAGAAGCAGTTTAAAGTGATAGATATAGACAGTGAAGCGCGCAAGATTGCGCTTAGCCTAAAAGACGCCAAAAAAACATCCAAGGCCAAGAAGTAAAATGTAACAGCGCATCAGAAAGGAGGCAGACGTGGCACAGACAATTGAACTTGAAAACTACGTGACTGTGGGCACTCTGGCCGACAAGCTGGCGCTGCCTGTTTCAGCTCTAATCACCGAACTGATGAAGAACGGTGTTATGGCCACCGTTAATGAACGGATAGATTTTGACACGGCTCAAATAATTGTGGCCGAGCTAGGGCTGGATATCGAACTGGCCAAGCTCGATGAAGAAGCAGCTGCCACGTTACACACTAAACGCAAGGCCAATACAGAAGGTGAAGTGCGGCCACCGGTGGTGGCTGTCATGGGCCACGTTGATCACGGCAAGACATCACTCTTGGATGCCATCAGGAGTGCCGAAGTTGTCAAAGGCGAAGCCGGCGGCATTACCCAACACATCTCGGCCTATCAGACCAAACATAACGATCGCTTGATAACCTTCCTAGACACTCCAGGACACGAGGCGTTTGCGGCCCTGCGCGAGCACGGCGCCATGCTGACCGATCTGGTAATAATTGTGGTGGCAGCTGATGACGGCGTAAAGCCGCAAACAATTGAGGCTATTCGCTTTGCCCGTAAAGCCGGCGTGCCGATGATGGTTGCCATTAACAAGATTGATAAAGAGGGTGCCAACTTGCCACAGCTCAAGCAGCAACTGGCCGAGCAAGAAGTTATGATTGAGGAGTACGGCGGCGACACGGTGGTGGTTGAAGTATCGGCCAAGACTAAGCAAGGTGTTGATAAACTGTTGGACATGGTTCTCTTGGTCGCGGACGTGGAAGAACTCAAGGCTCCAACGGCCGGCCCGGCCAACGGATTGATTATTGAATCGCACATGGTACAGGGCCGAGGAGCCGTAGCGGTGGCGCTGGTAGAGGAAGGTACGCTTAGGGCCGGTGAATTTGTGGTGGCCGGCGGCACCTATGCCAAAGTTCGCAATCTGGAATCTACTACGCATCAGCCACTCAAGCAGGCTACGCCGTCCACGCCAGTTATAATTAGTGGCTTTAAAGAGTTACCACAGTTTGGCGATGAGTTTAGAGCTGTTAAGAGTGAAAAGGTGGCCCGGCTCGAAGCCAGTGATGAGTATCAGCGTGGTCGGGGCACTGGTAGCAAAGCAGATCTTAGCAGCAGCGATCTTATCAGAATCATTAACCGTAGCAACGAATTAACTGAGCTTAACATCGTGGTCAAGGCTGATGTACAGGGCTCATTGACCTCAGTTATTGATAGCTTAAAAACCCTCAATAACGAAGAAGTAGCAGTCAGAGTTGTCGGTTCTGGCGTGGGCGCTATAACAGATAATGACATACACATGGCTCACACTTCTGGCGCCATTATTTATGGCTTTAATGTCTCTTTGCCGGCCAACGTTAAGCACATTGCCAGCCGTGACAAGATCAAAATACGTCTATTCAAGGTTATTTATGAGCTGATTGATGACGCAAAAGTCGAACTAAGCCAGTTGCTATTACCTCAGGTGGTTGAGCATGATCAGGGAAGATTAGTAGTGCGTGGCATATTCAAGACTACTAAGACTGAAATTATCTGTGGTGGCGAGGTAACCAAAGGCAAGTTAAGCTTACCGGCGTTCGCCAAAATTATGCGCGACGGCAAGCAGTTGGCTGAGGCTGAGGTTACCAATCTAAAGCGCGGGCCACAGGATACAAAGGAAGTATCAGAAGGTGAGATGTGTGGCATAAGCCTCAAAACAGTTTCCAAAATTGATCTAGAAGAAGGTGACCATCTAGAGCTATTTAATCGGGAGACAGTGACGCGATCTCTATAGTTAGGGGTTCCATGGAAGATTATTCGCAGGAACAATCCAAACCTACAGATGGGCCATCACCAATCCGCAATTTGCTGAGAGGTGAATTTTTGAGTGATTGGCTTGGCAGGTTGCGTCAGCCCGAAACTCCCAAGAATGTTTATAAAAGTACTGAATCGCCAGCTTCAAAACTTGGTGAAATTGCTGAGTTGTCATATATGGCGCATGACCTTGAGCCAGTTTCACCTGATGAATTACAGCGCCAACAGGTCGAAGCTCAGCGCCGACGGCAGGTTATTGGGCTCAAGATGGGCACCCCAAATCTTGAATCCGAAAAACAGACTATGAGTGAGCGCCAAACCGTCTTTGGCCAAGAACTCCCAGCTCAAAAAGAAACAGTACCATTTGTAGGTTATGCCCTTCAGGAGAATGTTCAGGGCCCATTGCCAATCAACCCAGAAGACAGGATTCAGACCATACGCCAGGCCCAGTATAAGGAGCTGGCTATAACCTCACCAGAGGATAAGCCAGGCGATATAGCTGAGGTGGTAGGTGAGGCCGCCGAACTCAACATACCTATCGAGCAGATGTATGAACGTCGCCATGAGCTTAAAGACGAGAATGATGATAATTTAACAACAATAAATGCCGTACAACAGCCCATAGGAAGTAGGCGAAACCCATATGGTCCACACAATATAGCAGATAAAGAAGAGACTTTGCCTAAGCAGTTGGACAGCGTGATGCTGAATAGTTCTAGTTCTTTGCCGCATCATACCAGCATGTACAGGCAGGCGGTGATGGTCGGTTTCTGGATGGCCGTGGTACTGGTAATTGGCGGGTTTGTCTTCATTGTTGTTTCTAATTAGCCTACCCCTGTAGGGTATATTGCATAATTGCTTTGCTTATGCTATTATATACTTTAGAAATTGGAGTAGGTTTAGGCTGAAAGAGCAAAATTATGCTTATGGAACAAGTAGTTTTGGACCACAATAAACTGTTAGACGACTTGAAAAATACGCCAAGCCCTGAAGCTATGCTTGCACGTCATGATTATTCGGATATGGGGGCCCAAGAATTGTGCTGGGCGTTGAGTGCTGCCGAACTTCGCGGCAGTAATGACAAAGATCTTATTGAGGTCGAACTAGCAAAGCGCACATATAGCTATACCTCCACCTTAGACACAACAGAAAGTGCCAGGTTAATTAGTGAGTTAAACAATTATATTGATGGTTACAAAAATACTCACGCATCATTTGATGAAATTAAGCAGCTTTTCCAGGAAGATGACAGCGCGGTTGAAGCTTTACTGATAGAAGACGATGATTTTATGCCAGAAGCGGACCAACCTACCGACACGGACGATGGATTACTAAGCTTTTGGTCGCCACGTGTTGCGAGAGTGCGTGCAAATGGAGCAAATAACGGTGAAGGTTGGCTATCAGTGATAGAGCGGGTTCAAAGAGCTCATGATGAGGAGGCAGAATCACCAGACTCCAGTAATGAAAGTGTCGATGAACCCGCAATTGGCTGGAAGTCAAAAATTAACCCAGAAGCGATTGTTGAAACCTTGGGCTCAGATGATTTGGACTCATCGGACGATCTAGATAAAGAAGAAGCAATAGAGGCGTTGCTGATTGAGGATGATGAAGATGAGGCAATCCAGCGGCCTGGTTCGCGTTGGCAAAGATTTAGGCAAAGCGCGAGAGAGCGTCGGCATGATTTTCGGCATGGCAAGATTTGGCTGGCGCTGAATGGCAGGGAAGCAACGTATAATTTTCCTGAGCGCACTACAATGCAAAAACTGGGAGAGAAAGCGGTATATGGCTTTTTGATAGTTGGCGCTTACGGGGTCTGGAATTATAAAGACGCGCTCAAATAAAAGCTTCCAAATAATGAATCAATTTGTAATCTGGTAAATGGTTAAATATAGTGTGAGAGACTTTAAAAGTGATAAAATAAAGCCAATATGTTTAAACTAGACGACAATTTGCTGCAAGAGTTGGGGCTAGGAAGCCTGCCAGTTGATGAGAAAAACAAGATGTTGGCGCATATTTATGAGACGCTGGAAATGCGTGTGGGTATGAAACTGGCCGAGCAGATGAGCAATGAGCAGTTGGACGAGTTTGAAAGCTATATAGACCGCAACGACGAGGCTGGGGCGCTTAAGTGGCTTGAGAGTAACTTCCCAAACTACAAACAGGTTGTAGCCGATGAGCTCGAAGCGTTAAAGACAGAGATCAAGCAAGCTGCTCCGCAGATTTTAGCTGCTTCTACTCAACCTCCAGTAACTTAAGCTATTTTAGCGATTGACCGTAACCGGCCAAGAACGCTTGGGCGGTCATTTCTGATTTGCCAGCCGGTTTTAATTTCTCTATAACTAATATCCCGTCACTTGTTTGTAGCCCTAACTGCTTGTCTTGAATAACGACTTTTCCTGGTTCTGTCATCTGTAATCTGCTATCTGTAATCTGTTCAGCTCTAGCTTGGGTGATAATAACTTCTTTACCTGCCAGTGTGGTACGGCTGCCCGGCCAGCCGGCGTAGGCTCTAATTTCTCGTTCCAACTGATCAGCTGGTTTAGTCCAATCAATCAGTCCCATATCTTTGGTGATTTGTTTGTCGTAGGTGGCCTGAGCATCTTGTGGCATTGGCGACATATGGCCATCCAATATGCTGGGCAGCTCTGTTATAAGCATTGAAGAGCCCAAATCAAGAAGTTTGTCTGCTAACACTTGTTTGGTTTCTGTACCAGATAGCTGCAAGGTTGACTGGGCGTAAAGAGGACCACTATCCATTTCTTTGGCTAGTTGCATTAGTGATACGCCAGTCTCAGCCTCGCCAGCCAGGATTACGCTCTCAATAGGTGTTGGGCCGCGGTGCAGAGGCAATAAAGACGGATGGATATTTATAATTCCACGCGGGAAGATATCTATAACTTCTTGAGGGATAATTTTGCCGTAGGCTACCAGCACGGCCATCTCGGCCTTATAGTTGATAATTTGCTGATATATTTCACTTAATCTTGTTGGCAATAATAGGGGGATGTTATGAGCCTCGGCAACGGACCCAATCTCTAAAGTGCGTTTGTTGCGAGAGCTCCCACTGGTGTAATTAGATATAACAGCGGGAATGTTGTAGCCCGCCTCAATCAACGCCGACAGTACCGGAACGGAGGTAGTTACCCCCGTTGCTAACCGCTCATTCCCAAAGAATATTATTCCCATAAGGCGTCATTGTTTTTGACTTGTTTGACATAATCTAGCTTCTCCAAATCGCCAGCTTCGGATAATTTATAAAACGCTTCGGGCTTGTCCCTAATGTGATCTATAAAGACCTTGCCCTTGGTATGATCAATTTCGTGCTGAAAAACTCTGGCCAAAAAACCTTCAGCGCTGGTCCTAAATATTTTGCCATTGATGTTAAGTGCTTTAACCCGTACCTTGTCGTAACGTGGCACTTTGCCATAGATGTCTGGGACACTCAAGCAACCCTCAAAATCCTCAACCATCTCGCCCTCAAATTTTGTAATTTCTGGATTTATAAAGATGCTGAAAGATGAATCTTCCTTGTTGTCTGGGTGATTACGAACAATGACAATTTTGAGTGGTTTATCAATCTGAACAGCAGCCAGAGCCACGCCCACTTCGTGTTCACGGCTCTTTTCCCAATCCAGAGTAGCAGATTGCATGTCATCAATAATTTGCCGGATATGATCTGTTATCAGGCCTACCTTTTTAGATCCTTGCCTTAGATGATCATTGGGCAAGGCAATAATAGCCTTTTTGGTTACCTTTGGGCCAGTGGTTTTGGTGTTAGCCATTGCGAAGCAGTATAACAGGGTACCCCCAGAGCTCAAAGTAAGCTGCTGGGGTCTAGATCATAGGTCCAATTAGCAGGTAGGGCTTTGACTACTTCTAGCAGTAGTTTACGGTCCTTGGACTTCACAATTAGCTGCCAACGATATCCTGATTTAGACTTTTCGTAAAAACTTGGGCTAGGCCCAATAATTTGAACCGGTAGCGATAACTTAAGCAGTGTTATCCGCAGTGTCTCTGCAGTCCGGGCAGCACTGAGCTGGCTCTTACGTACACATGATAGCTTGAGCAAGTAGCAAAACGGCGGAAACATAAACTGTTCTCGTTCAGCCAGTTGTCGCTCATAAAAGTCTACCCAATCCTTGTTAATGGCGGCTTTGATAACAAAGCTGTCGGGGTTATATGTTTGAATGATAGCCTTACCAGCACGGTGCCCGCGGCCGACCCGGCCAACAATTTGCGTAATTAACTGATAGGTCTTTTCTTCGGCCGTGTAATCTGGGAAAGTCAGGTTGGTGTCGGCGGTTATAACTCCAACAATACTTAAACTTGGCAGATCTAACCCCTTGGCTAACAGCTGTGTGCCCACCAAAATATCAATCTTACCGCTGGTAATCTCGCTAAATTGTTGGTCAAAGCGCTCGGCTTTGGTGTTGTCGCTGTCATAACGTCCGATCCGGGCTTTTGGAAAGATACGCTCTAACGCCTCAACGATAGATTTGGTGCCAATGTTTTTGTAGATTATGTCATTGCTGCTACAGACTGGGCATTTGGTAATGGCTTGCTCCTTGTAACCGCAAGTATGACAGCGCATAGAATGGCTGTCACCGTGGTAGGTAAGCGGTAAATCGCAGTTGGGGCACAGCGCTTGCCAGCCACAAATCTGGCACATAACCAGACGTGCTGTGCCCCGTCGGTTAAGGAAAAGCAAGGACTGTTCTTTACTTTCCAGCGCATCCTTTACGGCCTTAATTAATGCATCAGAAAGGTAACGGTTTTGGATAAACTGCTCTCTGTCACGGCTGTTGATAACTTGTATCTGTGGTTTTGACGCAGCTGTTTTGACTGCTGGCTCAATCAGGCGCAAAATTTCCATACCTCTGGCCCTTGCAATGTAATAATCGGTCACATTTGGGGTGGCGGTTCCCATAACAAGTTGAGCGCCATGAAGTTGGGCTAATTTGCCAGCTGCCCGATGAGCATGATAGTAAGGTGCTTGCTCTTGCTTATAGGCGCTTTCGTGAGCCTCATCAATGATAATAAGCCCCAGAGATTTAAAAGGCGCAAACAGGGCCGAACGCGGTCCAATGACAACAACCGGACGGGAGGCATGAAGAACTGACAACCAAGCATCACGCCTCTCTACATCCGATAAATTTGAATGAACAGTAATCACCTGATTGCCGAACAGCTCTTCAAAACTTCGAACTAACTGCGGGGTCAGGCTTATTTCTGGAGTTAAAACCAAAACACTTTTACTACTGGCCAACATTATTTTGGCTAGCTCCAGATAGACACGAGTCTTGCCGGTGCCGGTTTCGCCATGAAGAAGAAAGTTGCCAGTTGGATTATCAGATACGTGTAGAAGCGCTGATTTTTGCTCTTTGGTCAGGGTAGGTAGCGTGGTCTCTTTTGGCTTTAATGAGCGTGTTACCTTAAATTCATGCTTACGTGATAGACTGCTTGGCACAAATAATGAGGCAATGTTTCCGAGCGGTGCTGGGTAGTATTCGCTTAACCAATGCATCAAATCCAGGCTTTGCCTTGGTAATTGATAGGGCAAAACCTTAAGCACCGGCTTGACTTTAAAAGTAGGCTTAAGCGTTTTACTTACCACAACAGCCAGGCTTTTTTGTTGCCTCATTGGCACCAAAACCAGGCTGCCCTCGTCCAGTACTGAGTCGGCGCTATAGGTGAGAGCCTGCTGCCCATGATAGAGGTGGCTAGTCACCCAAACTTCATAGTAGTACATAACACTAATTATACTTGGCAAATTAAAGTTGTTGAAATGTTGTGAACATGTGGGTATACTTTACGTTGTGCGAATAACAATAGGTGCTTATGCTTAGACAAGTGAGGGAGACTACTTAGATGCTCGATACGTTTATAACATCCCGAGTTAGACGAAAGATAATTGTTGTCTATGCCAAGTACCCAGATTTCAAAACTCATGTACGTGGCCTGGCTAAACTTATTAAAGAAGATGCTGGCAATATTCAGCGCGAACTCAAACGATTAGAGAAAATCGGCTTTTTAATCTCTGAGAAACAGGGTAATACCAAGATTTACCACACCAACAAACACTTCGCTATCTTTAAAGAACTTCAAAGTATTGTGCTCAAATCGCAGCGTCTTAGCCAAAAACGGCCACAGCAGTAGTCGATGTCTTGCGTAAACCTCTCTGTTAACGTATAATTAAGCGATGATTACAGTAACCCGTAAAGACGCCAAAGAATCTTTAGAGAATCTTATTAGGCGATTTAACCGTAAAGTCCAGCAGTCTGGAGCCGTGGCGGTTGTTAAACAGAACCAGTATTTCGAGAAGCCTATTAGCAAGCGTGATCGTCGCACCAAGGCTATAATCCGGCGCGAGCGCAAAGCTATCAAGCTCAAAAAGATGAAACTCGGCCAAAAGTAAGTTTTTTGATTTTTTGGGAGCAGTTTAGCAGTGCTTGGTTGACAGACGTGACGAAAGTGATATAATTACAGACATAAACAGGGGTAGCCTTAGGAGAAATGGTGATATGGGAGTGATTGAGACCGTACCGCACGTCAATATAGCTGATGATTATCGTCTGATGGTGGAGCAAGTCTTGCCGGAACTAGGCTTTAAGGAGCCAGAAGCACTATTTATACCTTCGCTGAAAGAGGTGCAATTGGCCATAAACCCACAACTGGCGAACTGGCTGATTGAGCGGTCTACCCATGGTACGATTGATCGGTTGGTCATTGCTCCAAAGGTTGGTGGCGATCGCGGTATTGGCGTTCGCAACCTGATTGATAGCTTTGACCCGGCAGCTTACAGTGATGGCTATGTCTGGCAAGACTTGTGGGGCAATGGCCATTCTGATAAAAATTATCCCAAGGCCCACAAAAACAACGCCGCTATTCATAACAACGGCCCGAAAGAAACATGGCAGGTAGCCATATTGCTGGGCGATACCACAGATATCTCCAGTGGCCGGCAAGCTTATGATCCAGGCTTGATGCATACTGGTCAAATTGTTCGTGATCAAGCTGAGGCTGTCAAGGCGGAGCGTACTATGGCTCGCCAGCAGGGTGTCGAACTACTTAGTGTGCCGATTGGTCACCTGGTAGTTGACGCGGCTGGTTTGCGCGCTCAAGGTCAAGCGCAAAGACGAGGTGTTTCCCGACTTGTTCATTATTCATCCAAGCCGGTCGGCGCTTACTCCTGCGTTCCGGACGTCGGCGCCGATGGTTCGCGTCTGGGCTTCGACGGCTCGAGCGTTGGTTACGGCTGGGGCGACGTTGGTGCGCGCCGCGTGGTGAGGGTACCTGTAAAACTTGAAGCTTGATCCTTATTTTGGTTGTTTTTCTTTTGGTTTGATAAAATAGGGACGTAGCGGTGAATAGCTACCGTGCATGTGCGTGAATACTCGCCAAGATGTGGGGTTGCTAAAGCCCCACGGCTAGAGTTGTACTGCGCGGCTACCGCCGAGATGGCTATGCTCATATAGGCGGCTTCAGCAAGAATATTTCTTGGGCTGGGAGTTGGCCGAGCATACATCTAGAACTTTCAGGTACCCTCACGTGGGTTTGGCAGAGCTGCTTGTGCGGCTGAAGTAAAAGATGGCGGTGTGCATGCGTGCACATTGAGCGCTGCGGGTTTTTAGCATCCGAACGCGAGTGCCCTGGAACTGCCAGAACATAAAAGGTCGACGCTAACTCCTACGTTCCGAACGTCCGCGCCGGTGGTTCACGTCTGAACTTCAACGGCTCGAACGTTGGTAACGACTGGGGCGACAATGGTGCGCGCCGCGTGGTGAGGGTAGTGAACGTTGCCCAGACAGTCCGGCAGATGCTGGGCTGTTTTTGGATGCTCACACTAAACAGATCAAAAACCTATTCGTATTTTACGCTATAGCGTTTTATACGAATAGTTCAGGGGTTTGTAAGAGATGAGGTGCGCAGGGAAAAGTCCGAGTTTTTTAATTTTTGCTCTCATCTGGTACACTGCCTGCATAGGCATGGGACTAAAACAGCAAATTGATGGTGAGCTCAAGCAAGCAATGCTGGCAGGAGACAAAACACTGACCACGATTTTGCGTGGTCTTAAAAGCGCGATCCTCTACGTGGAAGTGGCCAAGGGCAACCGCGAAACTGGATTATCAGATCCAGAGATTATTGATGTGCTAAGTAAAGAGTCTAAAAAGCGCCAAGAGAGTGCAGATTTATATGCTCAGGGCGGCAACAGCGAGCGTGAGCAAGCAGAGCTGGCCGAAAAGGCGGTGATTGATAAATATCTTCCGGCTCAGATGCCCGATGATGAGCTTGGCGTATTAGTTGACGAAGCTATCAAACAGCTTGGGGTGGATTCTATTAAAGACATGGGCAAAGTAATTGGCGCGGTCAAGCAAAAGGCTGGCCAAACCGCCGATGGTGGCAACATAGCTAAATTAGTTAAGGAGAAACTCGAACAATGATAATTTTGATGGGAGTAGCTGGTTCGGGTAAGAGTACTCAAGGTCGAATGCTGGCCGACCAAAAGGGCTATGCCTGGATTTCAACCGGGGAAATACTCAGGGTATTAGTAACGGGCCGACGCCGGCAAGAAATGCTTGAGGGCAACCTGCTGACTGACGAGGAAATGATCAATGTAATGGATAAAGTTCTTGATTTAATCGATTCCAGCGACGAATTTGTACTGGACGGTTTTCCGCGAACTGTAGTACAGACCAAGTGGCTGCTAGATCAATCCGACCACAAACGGTTTTCGCGAATTATTGTGGTACATTTGATGTCTGATCGCAAGGTTGTTCATGATCGTTTAGCTGAGCGAGGGCGTGCCGATGACACTGAGGCCGCTATAAATAAGCGATTTGATGAATACGAAAAGGTGACCCTGCCAATATTAAAGAGCTTCAAAGAACACCAAGGCGTAAAAATTCACGAAATTGACGCTGCACAGGATCCCGATGTTGTTCACGAACAAATCACGTGGGCCGTTAATCACGGCAAAGAATAGAGTCTCAGATGGGCATACGCCTAAAGTCAGAAAAAGAAATTGATGCCATGCGTGAGGGCGGACGTATGCTGGCCACTGTACTTGAGCTAATGGCAAAAAAGACGGTGGCCGGGATAACACCCAAAGAATTGGCTGCGTTGGCTGGAGCAGAAATAAAGTCCCTCGGCGGTCAGCCGGAAACGTTGGGCTTTCATGGTTTTCCAGATGTGATTTGTATATCTGTGAACGACCAAGTTCAACATACCATACCGGATAATCGTCCAATCCAAAACGGCGATGTGGTGAACTATGATTTTGTAGTTCGCCACAAGGGTATGGTTACGGACGCCGGCATTACGGTTGGCGTGGGTCAAATTTCTGCCGATGCTCGGCGGCTTATCAAGGGCACACAAGAGGCCTTATTTGCTGGCTTAGATATAGTCAAAGACGGTTGCCGGGTTGGCGATATATCGGCGACTATAGAGACAGTGTTACGCCGACATAAATTGGGTATTGTCCGTGAACTAGTCGGGCATGGCGTGGGCTATGAAATGCATGAGGAGCCCGAGATTCCCAATTACGGCAGCAAGGGAACGGGGCCAACATTAAAGTCTGGCATGACCATAGCTATTGAGCCAATCACGACACTGGGCAACGAGGCCATTGTGGCTGACCGAGATGGCTGGACGCTGTGGACCCGCGATAAAAGCTGGTCTGCCCAATTTGAGCACACAGTGTTGGTCACAAGAGAAGGCTGCGAGATTCTCACTACTGTCCAAGGGCGGCCATTGACAACTAGGCATTGATAATTTGTAAGTGTAAGCGTTATACTGGCTGCATGCGCGAACAACCTGCCAGTCACTTTATTGGGCTGGACGTCGGTACTAGTACGGTCAGATGCGTGGTAGGTGTAATTGAGGCGGAAGATAACGCTTCAAAGCCATCTATTATTGGCCATGGCAGCAGCCCAAATCTGGGTATGCGAAAAGGAGTAGTTATTCATATTGACGATGTGGCCCAGGCAATTGCCGAGGCTGTAACTGAAGCCGAGCGTTTATCTGGAGTGCAGATCAACCGGGCAACCGTTAACGTCAACGGTAGTCATATAGGCGGGGTTAACTCACGCGGGGTGATTGCCATTAGCGCCGCTAACCGCGATATTACAACCGATGACCGCTTGCGCGTAGAAGAGGCCGCCACTATCGTTAAACTGCCAACCAATCGCGAAATCATCCAGGTATTTGCCAAAAACTATCGCCTAGACGGGCAAGAGAACATTAAGGACCCAGTTGGTATGCAAGGTGTCAGACTAGAGGTAGATACGCATATCGTAACGGCCTCTACCCCAGGCCTACGCAACTTAGATCAGGCGCTCGAAAAAGCTCACGTAAACCCCATGCATCACACCGTATCCAGCCTAGCTGCATCTGAAGCGGCATTGGACCGCCAGCAAAAAGAAGCCGGCACAGTCTTAGTTGATATCGGGGCTGGCACCACTAACCTAGTAGTGTTAGAAGACGGCGAAGTCCAGCATGTAGCTGTTTTGCCCATCGGCGGATCGCACATAACTAATGATCTTGCCATTGGCCTACGTACGGATTTAGACATTGCTGAAGCCGTTAAGCTGCAACATGGCGGGCTGGGCAAGCACAAAAAGAACACCAAAGTGTCCGTCGGCACAGGCCCGAACAAGCACGAATTTGACGGTACCGAAATACACATGATTGTGGAAGCCCGGGTTGAGGAGCTGATGGAATATATAGATAAAGAGCTCAAAAAGATTCAACGCTCGCGAAAATTACCCGGCGGGGTGGTGTTAGTAGGTGGCACGGCCAAGCTACCTGGTCTGGCTGAATTTGCCAGAGAAAACCTGGGCCTGGCGGCACGCATTGGCAAGTTACAACCACTCGGTGGGCTATTAGATACAGTTAACGACCCGGCCTACTTTACAGCCATTGGTCTGATGCTGCTGGACATGCTTCTTGCTCCAGCAGATGGAAATATTGCCGGCACGCCGAACCCGGGCGTCTTTCGTATGGTCGGAGGACTGGTTAAACGCTTTAAGCGTTAAGTAGTTTGATAATCCCTAGCAAATAACAAGGCAGTTCCACGAGTGTGTATAGTTCCACGAGTGTGTAACTATTGACATTAAATGGGATAGTCGGATAATTGTTAATGGCAGATGAAAAACAAAAAACTAAACAAGAATCAATTTGGCTTTGCGCTTGTTGCCGAAATAGGTGTTGCGTTAGCGGTAATTCTGGTCTTAAGATTTTTAATAATAACAAAAAGCCAGCAAGCATAACCAAGTCTGTTGCAACTAACAATACCACTTCAAAGACCAACACAAAGGCACCAATTAATTCCACTTCAAGCGGGTCAACAACACAAAATAATCCCACATCATCTACCCCTAAGGCACCTAGTTCATCTAAACCCAAAACATCTACATCCACATCTCAAACTAGCCCATCTACACCCACCAGCACAGAGCCAACCGTAAGCATTATCTCGCCCTCAAACGGAGCGACTGTAGGCGCTAACCCAACATTCTCTGTGCTCTCAAACGCTCCGAATGGATACGAGCAGATTAGCGTCGATATAACAAATACCAACATGGATTGCGGTGGTGGTAGTGATGACCCGAAATGTTATGGCTACTCATACGGGAGTTACGATGCTAGTGATTATCCTAACCTCAGTTTTACATGGGACACCGAAACTGATTATCCACGCTACAATAATCCATTCAAAGTAGAGGCTACCATAGAAGATAAGCTAGGTCACCGAGCTACAACATCAATTGTGATTAACTTTCAAAGGTAAGCTATCACTAAATCAATTTCGCGCACATAATTTATGTTTAGAAATTTCTTAAGTACTCAGGCCCATTATTATATTGTTCAACCCTTGCTTGACTCCTTGATATGGGGCGGATAGTGGGTTATACTGCAAAGGATATTTAGCAGAGACAGAGGAAGCACACATATGCCACAAGTAGCGCCCGCCATAGAAACATTTGCCCGTATCAAAGTTATAGGAGTGGGTGGAGCCGGTGGAGCCGCCATTAACCGGATGATAGATGCCGGTGTCGAGGGTGTGGAGTTTATTGCTATTAACACCGATGCGCAGGCTTTGCATCACTCCAAAGCCAGCACCAAAATCCATATCGGTAAAGATACTACTAAGGGTCTGGGTTCTGGGGCCGATCCTGGCGTTGGCCAAAAAGCC
>Ga0209542_10010681_pt1 | contig 16501 bp, 18 predicted proteins | sample RifCSPhighO2_01_FD_184028 | JGI IMG/M metagenome (GOLD analysis project Ga0209542, IMG submission 184028) | Soil microbial communities from Rifle, Colorado - Rifle CSP2_plank highO2_0.1 (SPAdes) (version 2) | ecosystem: Environmental > Terrestrial > Deep subsurface > Rock core/Sediment ...
TATGATTTTCAAAATCCTAAATATTTTTTCAGCGGATTTGGAGAATACACTAGCACCTCTGGGCGAAAGCGCATCTCGCAAGGCCAAGTATCTGGAGGTTGCAAAGCGTCTTTCGAGTTTTTTTCTGCAAAAAACAATGAAAAAAGCCCAGATTATTCTGATTTCTTCCACGGCATTGTTTCAAGTTACTACCCCCATACAACACCCGAAAAAGGGTTTCGTCAACTTGAATTTTGTGATAAAAAATCTCCCCATTGGGGGAGCTATTGCTTTAACACTTCGGTAATTCCTCTATAATCCGGAAACACAATGATATGAAAATGGCTTCCTTCTTCGGTTGCGTCAACGCCAATGTCCGCGCGATGGAGTTTAGCAAGTTTGTTTTTCATCCACAGTAATTCTCTTGACGGCATCCCATTTTTTGAAATATCAATCGCAATACCGCGCGCATGAAGAGAACATTGATCCGGCTTCTCACAATCGGCTGTCGATTTTACGTTTCGTATAATTTCGGCTTGCTGATAAGCAATGGGGCGGGTAAGCGAGGATATTTTGAGAATACGCTTAAGAACGCTTCCAATTTCTTTCTGATGTATCTTTGAAAAATCAGTAGTAAAGTCTAGAACCCAAGAATGCGCGTATTGATGATTCGGCGGTTCTTTCCCCAAATCTACTCGAAACCCGAGACTGCTTTCGGGAAAATAAACAAGGATACCTTCTTCAATAAAGTGTTCCAATTCGTGGCCGTCTTTAACCTGCTCCAGTCCGAATTCGTCCGCTTTTTTATTTTGTGGCGGTATCCGTTTCACAAAGCCCTTTAGTACCGACCATAGACTATTGTCTTCTTTTCTAATATACATACGCGACTTAGGAGGCGGCTTTGATTTTTGTTTTATATGAGCCTCGCCGAAATTTACTGCAAAGACAAGTACCCCCAAAATAACCAGAAACTTCTTCATTTGCCCATAATGTAGGATCTAAAATCATAGTAATAAAAAATCGCCTGTCATGCCAGACGATTTCTGACTCTATAGACATAACACTATGAAATCGTACTTCCTCCTTATAAAAATCGGGCCTGGCTAGCCGTTCGCGGGTAAAAATCCTCGTCGTACTTATAGTACGACTGCGGTTTTTCCCCGCTCCACGGCTTCGCCAGCCACTGATTTTTATACAGTTTTAAGTCCGATTTCATAGTGTTATGTCTATAAAGCGCTTGACAATATTCGCCTTGTTATATCAAAAAACACGCAATTAATATGCATGTTTTTTGTGCAATGCGACAAAAGGGAATCCCTGTAGGTAGGGCAGGAGCCACTGCGAAGACGGAGAACCCATGCCTATAATGATGTGTTGATTCTTTGGATCAGACATATTAAATAAATGTGTGGATAACTACTACTTGTATACATTCTAATTATTTTCTATAATAGCATATATGCTCACAAAAAAGCAAACACAAGTACTCGATTTTATAAAAAAATATATGGCGGAGCATAGCTATGCTCCCTCTCTCGACGAGATCAAAAGGAAGTTTAAGCTCGCCTCCGTATCAACAGCTCACTACTACATCAGCAAGCTACAAGATGCAGGCTTTTTGAATAAAGAACACAACCAACCTCGTGCTGTTTCCACAGTTGAAGCAAAACAAACAGTTGAGATTCCAATTCTAGGTGCGATCGCGGCGGGTCAGCCCATCGAAGCAATAGAAATCCCTGATGAGACTATTACAATCACGAGAGATGAAATTGGAAAGCAGGGCAAGCACTACGCTTTGCGTGTTCAAGGTAGCAGTATGATTGACGAAGGTATTTTTGATGGCGATATTGTTGTTATACGCAAACAAGAGGTAGCGGAAAATGGTCAAACTGTTGTCGCCGTGATTGATGACAACCAAGCAACGCTCAAAAAATTATATCGTGAAAATGGAAAGTTTAGACTACAACCGGCAAACCCGACACTGTTTCCAATTTATCGTGATGAGGTAGAAGTGCGAGGTGTTGTAGTTAAAATAATTCGCAATCTTGAATCGCAACTTGATCAAGGACAATCAAGAGATGAGAAGTACGTCCGTAAAATAGATTATTCATGGGACTACAGAGGCGAGAAGACTAAATCATACACACATGGGATACATACATACCCTGCAATGTTCATTCCACAAGTTGGGCGAAGACTATTAGAAACCTACAGTAAAAAGGGTGATACCGTCTGTGATATTTTTTGTGGCTCTGGTACAGCTTTAGTTGAAAGTAGATTGATAGGGAGAAACGCTTATGGTATTGATCTTAATCCTTTGGCTATTTTTCTTGCAAAAGCAAAGACAACTCCTATTAATCCTCAAAAATTGACGAAAGAATATATTGCTCTACTTACTCGAGTGGAAAAAATCAAAGATAACGAGATAAAAAGGCCTGACTTTAAGAACATTGATTTTTGGTTTAAGGATAAGGTAATAGTTAAGCTTGCAAAACTAAAGAAAGCTATACGAGAAATAAAAGACGAAACCATTCAGAATTTTTTGATGGTTGCTTTTAGTGAGACAGTCCGATATTCCTCAAACACAAAGACTGGTGAATTCAAGTTGGTGCGTGTAAAGGGAGAAAAACTGGAAAAGCATGATCCTGATGTCCTAGGTATATTTCGAAAAAATGCAGAGAAAAATATTGCAGGAATGAGTGATTTTTACAAAGATGCTAAAAAGGATTCATGGACAAAAATTATCTACAGCGATTCATCAAGAGATAACGGAATAAAGGCGAATTCTATTGATTGCATCATTACCTCACCTCCATATGGTGATAGCCGCACTACAGTAGCTTACGGACAGTTTTCTAGGCTATCTGCCCAATGGATTGATGTATTTGGAGACCCAAATGATGCTTCTGGGGTAGATAATGATCTCCTCGGAGGTAGAGCTAGTAAGAATCTGACTCACGTACTTTCATCAGATTATCTCAAAGAATCATTAGAAAAAATCGCTAAACAAGACGAGGCAAGAGCACGAGATGTACTGAGTTTCAATATCGGGCTAAATGAATGTTTAAAACGAGCCCACAGAATACTTAAACCAGGAAAGTATTTTTGTCTTGTCGTTGGAAACAGACTAGTTAAACAAGTGCGAATTCCCACTGACTTTATTATTGCTGAATTGGCAAAAAAAATAGGATTTACTTGCGAAGATATAATCGTTAGAAATATCCCCGGCAAAAGAATGCCAATCAAAAACTCCCCAACAAATATTGTTGGCGCTTTAGAGGAAACAATGAATAAAGAAAGTATCGTTGTGTTGAGGAAAAACTAAAGAATCTTTTTGTGATTTTTAAAACAAAAGTGGTAAAGATTTCTCAGTTAGGCGGAATGCCGAGCCGTGGTCATGTGGTTTCCCAGCATTTTTACCGCTACGGTATACGCCTAAGCGGATATCATAATTTGAGTGAGCAAGAAACTTAGTCGGATCAATCTCTTTTAGAATGTACGCGTCTTTATAGTGAAAGCACTCATGTCCTCGAATCTTTTTTGTTTCAGCACGAACCAATATCAATCCATCTCCTATTTTTTCAATAGCTTTTTTCCTCAAAAACGCCAGACTGTAATATCCTAGAAGTTTGCCTTTTTTGAGAATCAGTAATTTCACTTGTTTTTCATCAACTGTAGCCTGAAATCCCATACCGTTTCTTTTGCCGTCACTAATGGTTTGATGAAGAATTTTAATTTTAGGAAATTCAGGATCAGGGTAACCAAAACGTTTTCTTATTTCAGCATTTGTAATACCTTCAGGGCTTTTAGTGAACAAAGTCATCATCGAAAGAGTGTTGAGTCTTTGAGATTTCAATTCCATTACTCCAAAGTCTGGCAGAGCAATATTGTTTTCCGTAATACCAAGATAGTCCTCTAGAGTTTTGCCTATTCCAGTATTGTGACTGCGATTAGACTTAATCCACCCTTTTTTCGAGAGTTCTTGAAGTGCGTTCTTAATCTGGTTTAATGTTCGTTTTTGCATATTACTTTAGTCCAAAAACACTTATTTTGCTTCGGTTCGAACTTGGACATCAGGCGGAAGGGGTGGGAGTCGAACCCACAAACCACTTTTAGATGGTTACAGTTTAGCAAACTGTTGGCTTACCATTCGCCGCACCCTTCCCTAACACGCTCACTTTGCGAGCGTCCGGGCGAGCGATTGCGAAGCAATCGCTTTAGCCAGTCAGCGCATCCTACTTCATTGGACGTATCTTTTCAAATGTTTTGAATCAAGTATTCAAGTATTTACGCATGCGCAAAGGCGAGAAGACTTACCGATGCGCCGAGATTGATAAGAGGACGGGCGGCTTCGGCAAGGGTGGCGCCGGTCGTGGTGACGTCATCAATGAGGATGATGTGTGAATCGAGGGCAGCATTCATATCGGTCAATGCAAAGGCGTCTTTCATATTCGCGAGGCGCTCGGCGCGGGAGAGGCGCGTCTGCGGCGGCGTCTCGCGCACGCGCTCAATGATGCTGAAGGCGATCATGGAAAGCTCGCCATTCTTGAATTCTGCCGGCAGTCTTTCGAGCACCAAGCCCACCTGATTGAATCCGCGCTCGCGGAAGCGGCGCGGATGGAGGGGGATGGGGACGAGAAGCACTTGCTTCGTTGAGAATGAGCGGAGCGACGCGATCTCTTCGCGTAAGTATTCGGCAAGAATGTCGGCAAGAAGCTGCGCGGCGTGCGCTGATTTATCGTACTTCAATGCGCGGATGCAATCTTCGACCGCTTGGTCGCGATATGACATAAGCGTCGTTATCTGCACGCCGCTTACCTCGTGTTCGCGGGGGACGACTGGCATGTGTTCGATGCGGTACTCGTCGATGCGAAGGGCGCGCTCTTTGCGGGGGAGGATAACGTCGAGAGCCGACTGGATGAATGACGCGAGGGCCCTGAACATGCCCACCATGCTATGATTTTGACATGACGCTCGCACAAAAGCGATGTGTGCCGTGCGAAGAGGGAGGACCGCCCTTACCGGTGCAAGACGCGGAGAAGCTCCTGCAAGAACTCGACGACTGGATGCTCTGGCCCGGGGCGCAGGCCATCTCGAAATCATTCAAATTCAAGGATTTCAAAGAGGCGTTCGACTTCGCGGCAAAAGTGGCCGCTATCGCGGAAGAGGAAGATCACCATCCCGATCTCTCCATCTCGTGGGGGCGAGTGGAAGTCGAGCTCTCGACGCACTCGATCGGCGGGCTTTCAGAGAACGATTTCATCGTGGCGGCGAAGATTGACAAAATTGTGTAGAAAATCTTGGCCAGTATGGTACACTGACCGCATGGCAACAACACACGACAAGCACTTGGAATATCTCATCGAGCAGAAAATTCTCGAGCTGTATGGCGATCCTGATGCGGGCCTCGAGCTTAAGGAAAGCTTCGTTGCAGAACTGCGCCGGCGCACGCGGAAGAAACAGAAGACCATTCCGCTTTCCGCGGTCCTTAAAAAGTATGGTCTCCGTTAGATGGAGCACCGATGCGCTGAAGGATATTGAGAAAATTGATACTGTTATCGCCGAGCGCATCGTTGAGAGAACGCAGTGGCTCGAGAAGCATTTTACGCAAATAGTTCCAAAGCAGTTGCGTCGAGATTTGAGAGGTTTCTTTAAACTTCGAGTTGGCGACTATCGAGTGATATATTCGGTGAGCGAAGACATCATCACCATTATAAAGGTTGGCCACCGGCGGGACGTGTATCGATAGCGCAAACAAGCGTTATGTAAGCCATTTTTTCGCTTGCTTTTTCATAGAGGACGTGGTACAATGATGCTTCTTCCCCGGCATCCCGCCGGGAAGTGAACCTTTAGAAAGGGAGATGACGCCATGGATAAAACCATGACCCCATCCGCCATTACTGCGGGACAAATCGGCAAGATTCAGGAGCTTCTCGGCGCGCGCTTGCGCAAGTCGAGGCTTCCGAGCGAACCGGTCCAGCAGGTGCTCGCCACGCAAGGCGACGCGGTGGCCGATGAAATGCTTGCGGCGATACGCACGCGCGTCGAGGCGATCTGCAATATGATCGTCCGTCACGTGAACGTGAACCGTGCCCGCACTCCGCAGGAGGCTCTCAAGGCCACTGGCAGGAACGTCTACGCCAACGACAGTGTCGTCAAAACGATGCCGAAAGGCGAAGGGGACGAAGCAGAAGTCCACTTCTTTAAGCATAGCCGCTGGATAAGCGACGATGACTTGGAGGAGGAGTACGAGAAGCGCGGCCTCACGGCCGTCGACCCGTACTCTCTGGCCGCCGTTAACGAAGCCGACCCTGGCTTCGCGGACACGCATCCCAATGGTACCCACTGGAAGGATGCAAACGGAAAGTGGTGCTATGCCGCGTTCGATCGCTGGCTCGACGGGCGGCGCGTGAACGTCCACCGCCGCGGCAATGACTGGCGTGGCGACTGGTGGTTCGCGGGCCTCCGCAAGTAGCACTTGGCATTTGGTTCTGGCACTTGTACCTTGGACCTTTGCCCTCGGCTCCGATGGAAACATCGGGGCCGTTTTGTATACTACATACGGTAGTAGGTGCATATGTGGGAGATTACGGTTCCCCGCTACCGAATCCAGTTGCGTGTGTGTCCAGAATATTCTCGATTACGGTTGAGGGTAGCGCGGCACACACCGGCTCAAAAATAGAGATACTTGGTATGAGGTGCTGGGGCATTATGATGCCGAATACGATACAGCGGCTTAGATGATCCCGAAAGATCGAACCGCAGTGAAAACGGATGGCATTTCATACGATACGGCCGCGTTCAATCGCTGGAACGACGAGCGGAACGTGAACGTCAACCGCAACGACAATGACTGGAATGACGACTGGTTCCTCGCGGGCCTCCGCAATTCTCACTATTTCTCCCCTGCCTTCGCGGGGGAGTTTTGTTTTTGGAGCTGTCCCTGCCAACCACCCAACATTTTGCCGATCTCGTTGAGCGGGGATGAGAGCGCGATGTATTTCTTGGTATCGAGCGATCCGTTTTCCCATGCCACCATGCAAAGTATCTTGAGGGTATCAAGTTTTCGTATGGCCAACCGCACAAAGGGCCGTTTTTCCTCGCGTGAGAGGAAGCTCGCGGCAGCGATCGCTTCAATGCATTCTACGAAGAGATGATCGATTCGCGCGCCCAAGGTGTGACGATAGAGTTTGGGAAAGATGGGATATATCTTGCTCCACACCAGATACACCGTTTTCAGTTTTTCAAGCAGCGGCAATAATCGAGGTTGCAAAAAAGTCAGGGGGGGGGGCAGTCTTAGATGCGTGGTTGCTCTCTTCGCTCATACCTACGAGGATATCATCTCGATTGAGAATCTGCTCGAAGCGTGGAAGGAGTTCGTACGCGGGAAGCGGAAGAAGAGAGATGTGCAGGAATTCCAATACACACTGATGGACAACATCCTCGCGCTTCATCGCGAGCTTGCCGCGAAGACGTATGCGCACGGGCCATACCACGCCTTCAACATTTCCGACCCCAAGCCCCGCAATATCCACAAGGCAAGCGTGCGCGATCGATTGCTACACCACGCGCTCTATCGGAAACTGTACCCGTTCTTCGACCGTACGTTCATCGCAGATTCGTATTCGTGCCGAAAGGGAAAGGGAACGCACAGAGCGATGAACCGATTTCGGGCTTTTGCCTATCACGTCTCGTACAACCACACACGCACCTGCTGGGTACTTAAATGCGATGTGCGGAAGTTCTTCGCTTCCATCGACCAGGGAATACTGATGGGCATCCTTGCGAAACGCATCGCCGACGAGCGCGTTGCGTGTCTTCTCGGACGTGTCGTATCAAGTTTCCATTCCACAGAAGAAGGCAAGGGGTTGCCGCTTGGTAATCTCACCTCCCAACTCCTGGTGAACATCTACATGAACAAGTTCGACCAATTCGTGAAGCATCGGCTGAAGGCGAAATACTACATCCGCTATGCGGATGATTTCGTCATATTGTCACATGACAGAGCATGGCTCGCAGAAATTCTTCCACGCGTGGAAGAATTTCTGCGAGCAAACTTCCGTCTACATCTACATCCCGATAAGGTCTTTGTGCGCACCTTTGCCTCTGGCGTCGATTTCCTCGGCTGGGTGCATTTTCCGGACCATCGCGTGCTGCGTACGGCGACGAAGCGGCGGATGCTTCGGAACTGCGCGGCGAACAGGGAAAACGAGAACGTCATCGATTCGTATGTCGGCTTCTTGTCGCATGGAAATGCGCGGAAACTGCGAGCCAAAATTGAACGATGAGCCACCAACTGGCTCACGTGGTGCCACGTGAGCCAGTTGGTGGCTCACGCGTATTCGGCTGGTGATATACTACCGTACATGCAGGGAAGGATCTTTTTGAGCACGTATCTGTATTTTGCTGCCAGCTACCAGCTACAAGCTCCCGATTTGCATGTCGCGTACTCGCGACATAGCAAATCGCAGTCCTTTAGGGCTACCAACTACTAATTATGGCGTTCTCGCTCGGTTCTCTTACGCAAAAATTGACAGGAGCCCTCACGGGGAAAGGCGAGGGGAGCGTCGTCGGCGTGGATATCGGCGCGTCGTCGGCGAAGGTCGTGCAACTCCGAAGTTCGCACGGCGCGGCGGTCTTGGAAACGTACGGCGAGATCGCGCTCGGGCCCTACGCGAAAGAGCCCGTTGGGAAAGCGGTGAAGCTTTCGCCGGAGCAGACGACCGAGGCACTTCTTGACTTAATGCGCGAAGCGAACGTAACGGCGAAGGCGGCCGGCATGTCCATTCCGTTCTCATCGAGTCTCGTTTCCATCCTTGATCTTCCCAAATCCGACCCGGAGCAATTGAAGCGCATGATCCCCATCGAAGCGCGTAAGTATATCCCGATGCAAGTCTCGGAGGTGATGCTTGATTGGTTTGTCATCCCTCCCGACGAGGGAGATACCGCCTTCGATCGCGTGCAAGGGAAGACGCCCTTGCAGGCGAAGGGGCAGGAGGTGCTCCTCGTCGCCATCCACAATGACACGGTGCGCAATTATCAAACCATCGCGACCGGCGCCGGGCTCTCAACGCATTTCTATGAGATAGAGATATTCAGTGCTATCCGCTCGTCCTTGGGCCACGGCGTTGCGCCCGTTCTCGTCATCGATCTCGGGGCCTCGACGACGAAGATGTACATCGTCGAGCGCGGCGTCGTGCGCATGACGCATCTCGTCACCATGGGCGGGCAGCAGATGACGGAGCAGCTCGCGCGCTCCTTAGGCTGGGATTTCGAGAAAGCCGAGCGCACGAAGCGAGAGCGCGGGCTTGTGGAGAGCGCCGCGTATTCGACCGACGAGAACGATCGCATCAAGGCATCGCTCATATCCACACTGGAGAGAGTGTTCGGCGAGGCGGATAGGGTACTATTGAGCTACGGGAAGCGATACAATAAAGATGTATCGCACATGCTCCTCTCCGGTGGCGGGGCATCGCTTCCCGGGCTTCTAGGATTTGCGAATCAGGCGCTGCATGGCCAAGTGGAGGTTGCGAACCCTTTCAGCCGCACGGAGTCTCCTGCATTCCTTGATCAAGTGCTCTCCGCGATCGGCCCGTCGTTTGCCGTATGCGTCGGCTTGGCCTTACGGGAATTGCGGAAAGGTTAGAGGAAAACAAGGAGCGTAGCGACTATGTTTTCCCTAATCCAGCTCCAATTTTGAAACTCACGAGACTATATGCACATTCATCCTATATCGCATATAATGGATACGCGTGGCGCACACATCTGGAGCTCAAAATTGGGGCTGGATGTAAGATTTTCTAATCTCACTTCGTTCGCCAAGAAAATCTAACATGGAATCCAACATACGTTCATCATTCATCCCGCAAGCGCCTGTCATTGCAGCGCCGTCGGGAGGGGGGCGAAAGAAAAGCGGCGGCTTCGACATGTTCATGCTGCTCTCGCTTATACTCTTCATCGCTTCCGCGGTCCTCGCGGTCGGCGTCTTCCTCTACGTGCAGTACATGCAGGCATCTTCCGCGAGCAAGCTCGAACAGCTCAATCGCGCGAAGGCAGCATTCGAACCGGCACTCATTGCGGAACTTACACGCCTCGACGATCGCATGCGCGCAGCGGATGAAGTCTTGGGGAAACACGTCGCGCCGTCCTCCCTCTTCCATCTTCTCGAACAGCTGACCCTCCAGACTGTCGCCTTCTCGACGTTGGATCTCGCAGCGCAAAATTCCACCGAGATCACCCTCACCATGCAGGGGGCTGCGCAGAGCATGAACTCGATCGCGCTCCAAGCTGACCTTCTCTCGAAAAGCGGCGTCATTACGAACCCCATCTTCTCGAACATCAATCGCGTCCTCGGCGGGGTGCGGTTCGATTTCACCTCGAAGCTGAATGCGGAGTCTTTGCGCTATCGACAGGTGCTGCAAGGAGGAGCTGCAGGAGCACAGGCAATTCTGGAGGATCAGACACTCGATGCCCCATTCAATATCGCGCCCGGAGGAGCCATTCCGCCGCAAGGCCAATAGCAATTATGACACGCACACTCTTCTCACTCTTGTTCCTTGCCGGGGCGATCGCACTCTTCTTTCTCTATACGAAACCGGCGTATGATGGCGTGCGCGCGATCCAAGATAAGATCACAGAATATGATCAGGCGCTCAATAAGGCAGCGGAATTGCAGCGCCTGAAGCAATCGCTCCTTTCGCGCTACAATGCGTTCAATCCGATCGACGTCGATCGCCTGCACAAGCTCCTTCCCGATCATGTGGACAACGTACGCTTGGTCTTGGACCTCGATACCTTGGCGAGCCAGCACGGGTTTGCCCTGCAGAACGTGGTCATTGACGCGTCGGGGCCGGTGAAGATCGCCGAACAAGCGGCGCCGACGATCGGTCCGAACCGCCAGACCTTTGACTCTTTGACACTGCGCTTCGCGACGGCCGGTACCTATCCGAAGTTCGTGGCGTTCATCAGCGCGCTTGAGCAGAGCCTCCGTATCGTTGATGTGGTGGCCCTCACGATGGATACGGATTCTGCCGCCCCCGCTTCCGGAGGAGAGCCGGTGTATCGTTTTGACATCACGCTGCGCACCTATTGGCTCAAATAAACTATGGCACTCTTCCAAAACAAAACCCTCATGCTTGTTATCGGAAGCGTCCTTGTCGCGGGTGCTGCATGGTACCTTTTCTTGCGTGATACCACCTCCGCGCCTCTTTTGCAGACGCAGGATCTCACCGCTGCTTCGGAAGCCGACAAAGAGGTGGTAGAGACGCTCCTCCAGCTGCGCGCCATCACGCTCTCGGGGACGATCTTCACGGACCCCGCATTTACCTCGCTCAAAGACACGGGAATCCAGATCGTGCCGGAGCCCGTCGGCCGTCCGAACCCGTTCGCGCCGCTTCCCATCACCGCGACGTCAACGTCAGCCACGCGCCGTTAAACATCGCGGACGCTCTGATACAATACAGAGAATGATGAAGGGTTTTATACACCTAACTACCGCGATAGGGTGCGGAGGGAAAGCATCCCACCTAATTGCTAATCGGATATGCCCCCCTTGGAGGTGAACGCACTGGGAGCAACTGTCGCGGGAGGGACCCCGGGCATTCCGGTCACGAATTCGCCCATTCCGGCACGGAAACTTCCGGATGGGAAAATACCCTATGAGGTCTTGCGCTACATCCCGGAAGAATCGGCCGAACACTACGGCGTCGCACCGCTCAGCGTCACTGAAGGAGTACTGGAGGTGGGGATGATCGATCCCGACAACATCGCCGCGATCGACGCGCTGAATTTCATCGCGCGAAAGACTGGCATGCCCTTCAAGATATTCCACATCACCAAGGAGGACCTCGCGCGGGTCATCGAGATGTATCGCGGCCTTGGCGGGGATGTGGATAAGGCGCTCTCTGACTTGAAGACGGAAGAGAAGGGAAGCGGACGGATGAAAGACATCTCAAGTGACGAGGAGAGCCTCCTTAATCTCGGTAATCTTGCGGGCGTCACCGATGCGAAACAAGGAGCCATTCAGGAGGATGCTCCCGCGATCAAGATCGTCTCCACTATTTTGCGATACGCCATCGATGGCAAAGCGTCAGACATCCACGTCGAACCGACAGCGGCGGGGCTGCGCATCCGCTACCGCGTTGATGGCGACCTGCACACCTCGGTCGTGCTTCCCATCGAGACGCACCGAGCAGTCGTCGCGCGCATCAAGGTGCTTTCCTCCATCCGTCTCGACGAGAAGCGCAAGCCCCAAGACGGCCGGTTCTCCGCGACCTTCGATAACCGTCAGATCGACTTCCGTGTCTCCACATTCCCATCGTACCAGGGAGAGAAGGTGGTGATGCGTATCCTCGACCGCGACCAGGGATTCATCCCCTTGGACCAGATCGGCCTTACGGAGCGGAACCTCGGCATCATGCGTCGCGCGATCCAGCGGCCGCACGGCCTCGTCCTCATCTCGGGCCCGACCGGAAGCGGTAAGTCGACGACCTTGTACTCGATGCTCGCGGAATTGGACCGCGAACACAAAAACGTGCTCTCTCTTGAAGACCCGATCGAATACCACATTGACGGCATCATCCAATCCCAGGTGCGGCCCGAGATCGGCTACACCTTCGCGACGGGGCTTCGCACCACACTGCGTCAGGACCCGGACATCATCATGGTCGGCGAAATCCGCGATGCGGAGACGGCGAAGCTCGCCATCCAGGCGGCGCTGACCGGCCATCTCGTCCTCTCCACGATCCACACGAATAACGCGGTCGGCACTATCCCGCGCCTCATCGACATGGGCGTCGAGCCCTACCTCATCCCGCCGGTTTTGGTCTGTTCCATCGCGCAGCGCCTCGTACGCACGCTCTGCCCTGATACGGGGGCGCAGGTGCAGCTCTCGCCGAGCGATACGAAGGGGATCGAGGCCGACCTCGAATCGCTTCCCAAACAGTATCGGTTTCCCTTGCAGGATACGGTGTACGAGCCGCAGCGCACTGCCGCGTGCCCGACGGGGCTGCGCGGCCGCATGGCGGTCTTCGAGGTGATGGAAATGTCGTCGCAGATCGAGAAGATCATCCTCACGAACCCCGTCGAGTCGAAGATATGGACGGCGGCGCGCGAGGAGGGGATGCTCACCATGCGCGAAGATGCTACTATGAAGGCGTTCGCCAAAAAGGTACCGTTCTCCGAAGTGAACACGCTCTCGCCACTCTTGCTTTCATTGGAAGAGGAGACCGAGGCGAAACCCGAAGAAGCGGCACCCGAAGGTGAAGCGGAAAAAGGGGAAGATGAGAAAATAGATACCGAGGCTGAAGACACTATCAAAACTACAAAAGACGTATGACCGAAGAGACAGGAAAAGGAGTGACCGTGATGCTCGTCGACGACGACAAGTTCCTCTTGGACATGTACAGCCTCAAATTCTCGCAGGAAGGCTTTACCGTCGTGTCGTGCTTTTCGACCCATGAAGCGCTAGAGGCGCTTCGCGGCGGCGCGAAGCCGACGGTCATCCTCTTTGACATCACGATGCCCGGCGAGGACGGCTTCGCGCTTCTTACGAAGATCCGGGAAGAAAAGCTGGCGGCGGGGGCAAAATTGATCGCACTCACGAATCAGAGCAACGATGCAGACAAAAAGCATGCAGAAGAGTTCGGTGCGAAACGCTACGTGGTGAAGGCGAGCATGATCCCCTCCGAGGTCGTCGCTTTGGTGAAGGAGGAGATGGGGAAGAAGTAATTTTCAATGCTCAATAATCAAACAATGTTTAATCATTCATTATTAAACATTGGATATTGTTTGGATTTTGGTTATTGTATATTGAGTATTGTGTATAAACTTGAAATCGTCCGCTAGAAATGCGCTAGAATACACGTATGGCACTAGATTACGATGCGCAGTTGAAGAAGTACATCAACGTCCTCGTGCACGAGGGAGGTTCTGACCTGCATTTCTCGACCGGCGCGCATCCCACGATTCGCGTCGCAGGATCCTTGACTCCGATGCTGAAAGAGCCGGTACTCACGCCGGACGATACGATGGGCTTTGCGAAGACGCTCCTCAATAAAGACCAGCAGGGGCGTTTCTTTGCGAGCCTTGAGGTTGATTTCGCGTACCAGACCCAGGATGGGAATCGCTTCCGCGGGAACGCGTTCTTCCAACGCGGCGCCGTCGGCATCGCGCTGCGCCTCATCCCGAAGGAGATCAAGACGCTCCAAGAGCTCAATCTGCCGGATATCCTCTCGACATTCGCACGCAAGACCCAAGGGTTCTTCCTCGTCGTCGGGCCGGTGGGGCAGGGGAAGACGACGACCCTTGCTGCGCTTATCGAGATGATCAACACCGAGCGCATGGAGCACATCGTGACGATCGAAGACCCCATCGAATACATCTATGAGCCGAAACGCTCGCTGGTCGACCAGCGCGAGGTTCTCCTCGACACGCGCGATTTCGCGACAGCGCTCGTCAGCGCATTCCGCCAGGACGTGGACGTCATCTTAGTCGGCGAGATGCGCGGGCCGGAGACGATGGCGGCGGCGGTCACCGCCGCGGAGACGGGGCACCTCGTCTTCTCGACGCTCCACACCAATAACGCCGCGCAGACCATCGACCGCATCATCGATACCTTCCCCGCCAATCAGCAGGACCAGATACGGATACAACTCGGCGCGTCCCTCGCGGGCATTTTCAGCCAGCGCCTTATCCCGCGCATCTCCGGCGGTCTCATTCCTGCCTACGAACTTTTAATCAACAATAAAGCCATTGCGAACCTCATCCGAGAGAAACGCACGCACGAGATCAACACGGTGGTCGAGACGTCGTCGTCGGAAGGCATGATTGACATGAACCGCTCGCTTGCCGAGCTGGTGCAGAAGGGGGAAATTACCGTCGAGAGCGCATACCAGTATTCGCTCAATCCGAACATGCTGCAGAAATTACTCTAGAACGTAGTACGTAGAACGTAGTATGCACACAAAATACAAAATCTATATTCACTACGAACTACGTTCTACGTACTAACCTATGCTTTTTAATTACAAAGCCGTTGATGATAAAGGTGCCGACCGTTCGGGAACTATCGATGCGGTCAATATCGACGTGGCGATCGCTGCCTTGCAGCGGCGCGGGCTCATCATCGCCTCCATCGATCCCGTGGAGAGCAAGTTCTCCCTCTCGAGCAACATCAACCTCTTCAAGGGCGTTAAGAATGCCGATGTCGTCATGCTCTCGCGCCAGATGACGACGCTTTTCGAGGCGCAAGTCTCGGCGCTTCGCGCGTTCCAGCTCCTTGCAGCAGAGGCACGGACGCCGCAGCTCGCGGAGAAACTCTCGGCGATCGCGAGCGATATCCAGAGCGGAAGCGCCATCTCGGCAGCACTCTCGCGCCATCCGGAAGTATTCTCGAATTTCTACGTCAACATGGTACGTGCCGGCGAGGAGGCGGGGAAACTCGACGAGACCTTCTCCTTCCTCGCGGATTATCTGGACCGCAACTACGAGATCACACAGAAAGCCAAGAACGCGCTCATCTATCCGGCCTTTATCGTGGGCACCTTCATTATCGTCATCGTCCTTATGATGACCTTGGTCATCCCGAAACTCGCGGCAATGCTCGACGAAGTAGGGCAGGCGGTACCCATCTACACGCGTATCGTGATCGGCATCAGCAACACCTTTGCCAATTACGCGCTCCTGTGGGGGCTTCTCTTCGTCATCAGCGCGTTCTTCCTTTTCCGATTCATCCGGACGGAGCGGGGGAAGATTGTGTTCTCACGCGCGCGGCTGCAGGTCCCCGTCATCGGCGGGATCTATAAGAAGCTCTATCTCTCGCGCATTGCCGACAATCTCTCGACCATGCTCAAAAGCGGTATCCAAATGCTGCGCGGCCTCGAGATCACCGGCTCGGTCGTCGAGGACCCGACGTACGAGCGCGTGCTCTCTGAAGCGGCGGTGGAGGTGAAAGGGGGGCTGCCCGTTTCCGAGGCATTGCGGAAGCATCCGGAAATTCCCGGCATCGTCGTCGCCATGATCAAGATCGGCGAGGAAACGGGCAACATGGGGAATATCCTTGACTCGATCGCACGGTTTTACCGCCGTGAAGTGAATAACGCGGTTGATACTCTGGTCTCCTTGATCGAGCCGTTTATGATCGTCATGCTTGCGGTCGGCGTCGCCATCCTCCTTGCATCCGTCCTCGTCCCTATCTACAACATAGCGTCCGGGATTTAGCCACTAGCCACTACTAGGGTATAGGGAAAGGGCGGACGCTTTTCGAATTTTTCTAGTGGCTATACCCTAGTGGCTAGTGCCTACCACTTATACACACCCCCCTCCCGTGCATGTGGCGGAGCTGTCGTATCATTACCTATATCGTCTCACGCGTATCTATCAGTCGGTTTATTATTATATTTTAATAACCTCATATGATTACTCGAACATCACGCGGCCTGCCTCGACTAACGTCTAGCAAGGCGGGCTTCACGCTCATCGAGCTCTTGGTCGTCATCGCTATTATCGGCATCCTCTCGTCAGT
>Ga0209542_10010682_pt1 | contig 16500 bp, 16 predicted proteins | sample RifCSPhighO2_01_FD_184028 | JGI IMG/M metagenome (GOLD analysis project Ga0209542, IMG submission 184028) | Soil microbial communities from Rifle, Colorado - Rifle CSP2_plank highO2_0.1 (SPAdes) (version 2) | ecosystem: Environmental > Terrestrial > Deep subsurface > Rock core/Sediment ...
CGAGAGAGAGAGAGAGAGTACGGTTGCCGTTTCATTCTACTTTCGATTCTATCATTTCTCTGGAGAATTTGCTTTTATCTTGGCAGGAATTTTTATATGGCAAAAGTAAGCGGAAAGATGTAAATGAATTTTCGGTGCGTTTTATGGATAATATTTTGATTCTTCACGAAAAACTGAAGAATAAAACTTATCGACACGGATCATATCATGCTTTTAAAATAAATGACCCCAAACCCCGTGATATTCACAAAGCAACAGTACGAGACCGGATTGTTCATCATACAATTTATAGAATTTTGTATCCTTACTTTGATAAAAAATTTATTTATGATTCTTATTCGTGCCGGATCGATAAAGGTACTCATCGGGCAATGAATCGTTTTCAAGTCTTCGGCCGGAAAGTGTCTCGTAACAATACACAAACAGCTTGGGTATTAAAGGGTGATATAAAAAAATTCTTTGCAACTATAGATCATAAAATTTTGAAAAGTATTTTAGAAAAACATATTGTTGATAATGATATTTTGTGGTTATTAGGGCAAATTATTGATAGCTTTAATACAGAAAACAAGATAAGTATTGGTCTTCCGCTTGGTAATGTCACAAGTCAGCTTCTTATTAATGTTTACATGAATGAATTTGATCAGTTTGTTAAAAGGAGGCTAAAAATAAAATATTATGTTCGTTATGCTGATGATTTTGTGGTTTTACATAGAGACAAGAGGTATTTAGAAAATCTAATTCTCAAAATATCGCAGTATTTTGAAAAGCAGTTAAAACTGTTTCTTCATCCTGATAAGGTTTTTATTAAAACACTTGCGTCCGGAGTTGATTTTTTAGGTTGGGTGCACTTTCCCCATCACAGAATCTTAAGGACAGCAACCAAGAGACGGATGTTTAGAAGATTAAAGCAGAAACATACAAAAGAAACATTAGCTTCATATTTGGGAATGCTAAAGCATGGGAATGGTTATAAAATAGTAAAAAGAATAAAGAAGGAATACTCTGGCCGAGATTAGGTGCTAGGGTGTGTTATAATCGAATAACAAAAAGACCTCGGAGTTTTTGACTGGATTCCCGCCTGCGCGGGAATGACAAGAAGAAATCGGGAATGACAAACACGTATGATAGGTTCTATAAATGGAATAGTTGAAATTAAGGATAATCCTCATTTAATTATTGATGTTAACGGAGTGGGATATAGAGTTTTGGTTTCAAATAATATTTTATCAAAATCCGCAATTGGGGATCGGCTTAAGCTTTTTACATATACCCATGTCCGGGAGGATCAACTGGAGCTGTTTGGTTTTTTAAATCGGGAAGAATTAAAATTATTTGAATATTTAATTGGTGTTTCGGGAGTCGGGCCGAAAACTGCTATTGGAATATTTTCTGTTGGAACAAAAGATGCAATTGTCAGCGCGATTGTTAATGCGGATCTAAACTTTTTTACATCTGTTCCAAGACTTGGTAAAAAAAATGCCCAGAAAATTATAATTGAACTTAAAAGTAAGCTCGGATCGGTTGGTGATCTGGATTTATCAGGGGATGGTAAAGCGGATAATGAAGTAGTCTTAGCTTTAAAAAATTTCGGATTCACAGCGGGGGAAGCAAGGGAAGCGATCAAGAATGTTCAATCTGATTTGTCAACACAGGAAAAAATAAGAATGGCGCTGAAATATTTAGGCAAATAAGTTCAAAATTCAAAGTGCAAAGTGCAAAATTACAGTTCAAAGTTTAAAGTTTTTTAATTAATTTTGAATTGTAAACTGTAACTTTTAATTTTTAACTTTGAACTTTTAACTATGACTATGGCTGATAAAATGGATAAAAAAATAGAGGAGGAAGTAAATCCAGAAGAAGAAGTACTTTTAACTTCTCTTAGAGCTAAGGCATGGAATGAATTTTGTGGACAACGGGGGATTAAAGAGTCTTTGAAAATTGCAATGACAGCAGCTAAAAAAAGACAGGAAGCACTGGAGCATGTTTTACTATACGGCCCGCCGGGTCTTGGAAAAACAACTCTTTCCCATTTAATAGCAAAAGAGATGAACGTTAATATTAGGGTTACTTCCGGTCCTGCAATTGAAAGAGCAGGGGATTTGGCATCTATTTTAACAAACCTTGAAAAAGGAGACATACTATTCATAGACGAGATTCATAGATTGAATAAAGTTGTTGAGGAAACTTTGTACCCGGCAATGGAGGATTACTGTTTGGACATAATTATCGGAAAGGGGCCCAGTGCCCGGACGTTAAGATTGGATTTGCCTCAATTTACAATTGTTGGAGCAACAACAAGGGTGGGACTTTTATCTGCCCCCTTAAGAGATCGTTTTGGGGTCGTGCATAGGTTAACATTTTATGATCCGTCTGATCTGGAAAATATTGTATCCCGAGCATCCGAAAAATTAAAAGTAGTAATAGATAAAGATAGCATTAAAGAAATTGCGAAAAGGGCAAGAGGAACACCCAGAATTGCTTTAAAACTTCTAAAGAGAGCAAGAGATTTTGCGCAGGTTGTGGGGAAAGGGAAAATTACAAATAATCTTACAAACGAAGCATTAAAAATGCTTGAAGTGGATCCATTGGGGCTTGACGAATCGGACAGAAGACTTTTATTATCGATAATAGAAAAACATAACGGCGGACCGGTGGGAATAGAAACAGTCGCGTCAACAATCGCGGAGGATATTGGTACAATTGAAGAAGTGCTTGAACCGTATCTTTTGCAGATTGGATTTATAAAAAGAACACCAAGGGGACGGATGGCAACAAAAGCGGCATATGATCATCTCAAAAAAAATTATCCCCACGAGAATAAAGACCAGCAAAAATTAATTTAAGGGTTGAGGTGGAAGATTTCTTTGAAAAAGGGGATAGTAATCACGCTTACCTGCATAATTATTGTTAATAAAATAGTAAAGGCAAGAAATTTATTCATTTTAAAAATAGAATTTCGCCTGACCAAAAATATCATTATTAAATGGGCAAAAACAATCAGATTAAAAACAATTGTTCTTGCAAAAACTTCGCTTTGTGTTATAAGCAAATATTTAAATACAACAAGAAGAGTAATTGCCAGTAAAAGTCCAAAAGTCACAATTAAAATTGTTCTATTCATTGAGAGGATCGGTGATTTTGCGTCCCGCGGGGAATTTTTCAGGACGTTTTTGCTTTTGATATCACTGGCCAAAGCCAAGGCGGGCAGTCCATCTGTTACTAAATTAAGCCAAAGTATTTGAGTGGGAACAAAAGGATTTGGTAAGCTTAAAATGGTCGCAAAAAAGACAATTGAGATTTCTGCAATATTTCCTGAAATAAGATATGTTATGGCTTTTAATATATTACTATAAATAGTTCTTCCTTCCTCGATTGCATTAACAATAGTTAAAAAATTATCATCGGTTAATATTATATCGGATGCTTCTTTGGCCACGTCTGTTCCTGTTCCTCCCATGGCTATACCTACATCTGCTTTTTTTAATGCCAGAGAATCGTTTACACCATCTCCGGTTACTCCAACGATATAACCCATCTTTTTGAGAATAGAAACAAGACGAAGTTTATCTTCTGGCTTAGACCGCGCAAAAATTCTAATTTTTAAAATATCTCTTTCGAGCTCTTCGTCTGTTATTTTTTCGAGCTCTTCTCCTGTTATAACATCTTCATTTTCTTCTATAAGTTCGACTTCTTTGGCAATAGATAAAGCAGTAAATTCATTATCTCCGGTTACCATAATAGTTCTTATTCCGGCTAACTTTGCAGCTTTAACTGCCTGCTTTGCCTCTGCTCTTGGGGGATCGTAAATTCCCACAAAACCCAGAAAATTTAAATCTTTTTCTAAATCTTTTCTATTTGTCGTACCATCTATTGCATGTGTTTTAGAGGCAAATCCAATAACGCGAAGGCCTTCCTTAGCATAACTTTCAAAAGCAGCAACTATTTTTTGTTTTTCAATATCATTTAATTTGCTTTTTTCGGTTATTTGTTCTGGCGCGCCTCTGACGTAAACAAATCTTTTATCATTTTTTTCTAACACAACAGTTACTGTTTTGGTTTCGGGATCGAAGGTATGTTCTTCGATGACCTTAAATTCTTTTTTTAAAGATTCTAAATCATTATGCTTTTCTTTAGCAAAAACAAGTAATGCTCCATCGGTTCGGTCTCCCACGACATCAATACTGTTGTCTTTTCTTTGAAGCAGGGAAGAGGTATTTGCAAAAACGCAGCCTTTAATAATTTCTTTTAAATTTTCCGGGTTTTGTGTCCAGAATTTCTTAACTCTCATAATGTTTTGAGTTAATGTACCGGTTTTGTCGATTAGGACAAATTGAATCGCGCCAAGTGTTTCGACAGATTGCATTTTCCGGACAATTGCATTTTTGTGAGCCATTCTGTTAGTTCCAATGGCTAAAGCGATTGTAATTATGGCAGGTAAACCTTCGGGTATGGCTGCGATTCCAACACTAACTGAAATTAGTATAAGAGGATATAATTCCTTGCCTTGAAGATTACCGATTGGAACAATAGATGTTGCGACAATAATAGCCAGAAGTGATAATATTTTTCCTAAGTTATTCAGTTTTTTTTGTAAAGGACTTTTATCTGCGTCAATTGTGGATAAAGTATTCGCGATTTGGCCAAACCGGGTTTTCATTCCAGTTTTTTCAACTCGGAGATAGCCTTTTCCTTTAATAATAAAGGTTCCGCTAAATGCCTCATCTCCTTGTTTTTTCATTACAGAGAGAGACTCTCCTGTTAGAATTGACTCATCAATTTCAACATGATTTGAAGAAAGTATTTTACCGTCAGCCGGAATGTTGTCTCCCTCTGAAAGAATAACCAGATCTTGCGGTACCAATTCTGCTGTCGGAAGTTTAATTTCTTTTCCATCTCTTATAACTCTGGAGAATGGAGTAATATAACCTCTTAACTTTTCTAAAGATTTTTCGGCTCTATATTCCTGAACAAATCCAAAAATAGAATTGAGAATAAGAATAGCAGCAATAAAAATTCCATCAATTAAATCTCCAACAAAAAAAGAAAAGAAGGCTGCTCCCGCAAGTACAAAATTAATAATGCTTGGAAATTGAGATAAAAATAGAGAAACAGGAGATCTTATTTCCTGGGTTTTTATTTCATTTTTGCCAAATATTTTAAGCTTTTGTTGCGCCTCCAGGGCAGATAGGCCTTTTTCCATAATTATTTTATTTTACCATTTATTTGCATTGATTATTATATTTACTTGCCCAAATATTTCCAGCCGGGTTATTGTCTTTAATTAAATAAACAGAAAGATTGTAGAGGGAAGGGCAAAAATCAGGTTTTATAGAAAGTATTTTTTGGTGTATTTCAATTTCCTGTTGCATCAGTCCTGTTTTATTAAAAAACAAGGCAAGACGAAGAAGAGAATTAAAATCATTATTATTTAAATTGCTTATTTTTAAATGATCGATATTTGTTAGAAATTTTTCTATTAAATTTTTATTTTCTGAATTATTCTTAGCAAGAATTATTACATAATCATCAAGATAAATAATTTTCCAATTGTCATTAGTTACAATTTGTTTAACAAAAGATGTCCCCCAGGGAGTCTGGTCCGTATAGCTAAAAAAGATTGTATTGAATTTGTATTTCTGATCTGTTTTTTCAAAGATATTTTTATCGAGTTGCATTGGAATATAAACTTCCTGAAAAAAAGAAACAGGATATTCACCCGGTCTGCCGTCTACAAAAACTTTTTCTTTAGGATAGAAACGGTATTCAAGATAGCTTCCAATATCAAAATTATTAAAAATTGGTCCTTTTAAATTATTTTTTAGATAAAAATCGGCTGCCGGCTTTGCTCCTGTCTCAACTCCAAGACCAAATTCCTTTAAAGATAAAACTTGCGTTATTTGCCATAAAATGATTAAAAAAAGAGGAATAACAATAATTTTTTTGTTAAATAAAGCTATTTTGTCTGTCAAGATTGATAGGTTTCTCATAAAAGGAATAAATGTTGCAAAAACAAAGAGAGGGAAGTTGCGTATGGCGGTTATAGCTAAAATTGTAAAAAAAATAGATAGCATCCAATCAATGATTCTTACTTTTTTTAAAGAGAACAGAAGGCTTAGAAAAAGCAGAGTAGAGGAGAGCGCAAAGTATATAATTGTTTGTTTTTGAGAATATTGCCATAAGAAAAAGATATTTTGATTTTCCTCAATTTGATATCCGTAGTTATTGAATACATGGAAAGGGTAGAGAGCGCCTTTAATTCCACTTGGGTTTATTAAAGTTGCGAGAATTGAGAGGATTAAGATAATTATTAAAGTCACGACTGGCGCTGAGGTCGCTAATAAAATTTTTTTGCTGCGGAACTCACTGCGGTTCAAACAGCCTTGCTGCAAAAATTTCATTAGCTCCCCGCGCTTAAATTTCATTATGATACTATCTATTAAAAATAATCCCAAAACAGCAATACCAACTATAAAATAAATGTGCATATTTACCCAGAGAAGTTCAATTAAGGGGAGGATGAATATTAAACGGGTGTGTTTTTTGCGGTACGAGTAGAGGATTGATATAAAAAGAGATAAAAATAGAAAACTGAATATTTCCGGTCTTATATCGGTTCTTTCGAAAAGAACTCTTAAATAAAGTACAGATCCTATAGTAAGTGAGAGAAGGGGAGTGGTTTTTACAGATTTTGAAAAAACTAAATAAAATGAGACTAAAACAATTAAGGTTGAAATAATTAAAAGTCCATTAAAGCCGGAAATTATAAAAATTAAATAAAAAAAGACTTCCGACAGCCAATGCAAATTTATAAAAGGGAAATCGGGATAAGTATATGAGAAAAGGTTAGTCAATGGAATACTATGGGTTTTTAGGATTATTTCGCCTAATAAAAAATGCCGCCCCAAGTCCTGTGTAATCGCGGATATTTTATGGAAAAATCCGATAAACAAAAGAAAAAAAATAGAGATAATAATTAAAACTTTTTCAACTTTCATTTTAAATTAAATAATGTCCATGCGGGGTCTATACTGAAGCGCTTCGGCGATATGTTCCACTTTTATATCTTTCATTTCTTTCAGATCAGCGATAGTTCTAGAAAGTTTAATTGTTCTGTTATAAGACCGGGCCGACAGGTTCATTTTTAAAACAGCACTATTAAGTAAAGAAATACACTCTTTAGAGAGCTCGCAAAATTTTTTAATATCCTTATTCCCCATTTCCGAATTTGATGCAATTTTTGCTTCTTTAAATCTTTTCGTTTGAATATCGCGTGCCATTTGAACTCTTTTTCGGATACTGGAAGATGTTTCTATTTTCTCAGTATGTCCTGTTTGAAACTTTTCTATCTTAACAGCTGGAACATCCAAATGAATGTCTATTCTATCAAGAAGCGGTCCAGAGACTCTTTTTTTGTATCTTATAATTTGAGAAGCAGCACATTTACACTCATGTGTTGGGTCATTTAAAAATCCGCAAGGACACGGATTTTGTGCCGCAACCAGCATAAATTTAGAGGGAAAAGTTATCCGCCCATTTGCTCTTGAAATTGTAACAAAACCATCCTCTATGGGTTGACGTAAAACTTCTAAGACCATGCGCGGAAATTCGGGAAACTCATCCAGAAACAAAACGCCTCTATGAGCAAGCGATATTTCTCCCGGTTTTGGGTTGGCTCCTCCCCCGATAATTCCAATATGGGAAGTTGTATGGTGGGGATTCCTAAAAGGTCTTTTTGTAACGATTGATTTTTTATCCAAAAGTCCCGAAATACTGTAAATTTTTGTTACTTCTAATGCCTCTTCAAAAGTTAAATTGGGAAGAATTGACGGAAGAGTTCTGGCAATTAGTGTTTTGCCTGCTCCGGGCGGACCTTTAAGCAAAATATTGTGCGAACCGGCTGCTGCTATTTCCATGGCTCTTTTTGCTTTTTCCTGGCCTTTAATGTCTGACATATCTAATTCGAAAGACTCATTTTCTAAATAGTCTTTTAAACTTATATGTTTTTCGGGGCTAATGAGCGATTGATTAGCTAAGTGTTTGTATAAATCAAGAAGAGTTGGAATTCCATAAACTTCAACCCCTTTTATAATTGATGCTTCTTTTACGTTTTTTTTAGGGAGAAAGATTCTTTTTAATTTTTTTTCTTTTGCCAAAAGAGTTTGGGATAAAATGCCATTTGTATGTCGAAGTCTTCCGTCAAGTGACAACTCCCCCATAAAAAGAGAATCGCCAATATCGGCTTTTAATTGTTCCGATGCAAGTAGAATTCCTAATGCAATTGGCAGATCGTAAGAGGGTCCTTCTTTGGGTAAATCGGCGGGAGCTAAATTGACTGTTATTCTTTTTGCGGGGAAATCGGCGCCACTATTTCTTATTGCCGATCTAACTCTGTCTTTTGCTTCCTCGACAGCCTTGTCGGGAAGGCCGACAATTGTAAAAGAAGGTAAGCCTTGCGATGCAATATCTACTTCCACTTCAACCGGAACAGCATCCAGCCCAACAACGGCCGAAGAATTTACTTTAGAAAGCATACTATATATAATATAGCATTTTTAGAACCGTTTGGATTATAATGAGGACGAATTATCCTACTCGTAAAATTATGAGTAATCGGACGGTTGATTATTTTATCTCCATTGTAAAAAATTCAAAAGAGCTGACTAAAAAAGAAAAAGAGATTCTTACTAAAAGGCTTAAGAATAAAACACTCGAAAAGATTGGTAAAAAATATAAAGTTACAGCCGAAAGAGTGAGGCAAATAGAAGAAAAGGCTCTTATTAAATTTATTGCTAAAATCTGCCAGTTAAATCTATTTGATTAATAATTATTTAATATGGAAGAGGCTGAGGATAAGGAATAATTGTTCCTTGGGTATTTTTTGGATTTTCCCTACAATCAACTACTAATAATTCTGCCGCAGGTATTCTTTTAACATGCGTTTCCGGATTTTCCCCTATTAAATCCGGATATAGTGCTTTTTGATAGGTATCTACAAAGTAAGGATTAGCATTAACTTGAGCATCAATCTCCTTTGCTATATCTGGTGGTACCGTTACATGTAAATGTAATTCTGTTCCAGGTCTTCTTGAAAAATCAAAACATGGATCTTCCGGTTGTATGTAAACATATTGAATCCATCCATTTTCTCCATGTTTTCCATTGTAAGAGTCAATTTGTTCTTCGGTTATTCTTTTCTTTCTAAGAAATCCGCCTTCTTGTCTTGTTGTAGTATGTGCAGGAGGGGAATATCTGGTAATGACCAGTGTTTGCCTATGTGTTTCTGCTGTTGATGTCAAATCTCTGGGAAAGGGAGCTGCTGTAGCTATTTGTTTAAAGCTAAAATCTGTTTCGGTAGTCCATGGATTTTTTGTTTTTACTTCTTCTCCCTTTATAAATCCTTTAATAAACATAAATCCTTCTCCGTCTGCTGCTTGTACCATTGCTTTTGGAAATTTTCCCATTAATAATCCCATCCCCTGTTCTCTTGTTAATCTTGCAAGCTCTGTTGCTTTAGTAGCTGGTTCAGGAGGTCTTCTATCGATTTTATAGTTCGGATCAGCAGGAGAATATTCAGACATATTAACATTATTACAATAGGGTTTTATATTGTCAATTTATTTTTAGCTAAAAGCATTTATGCTACTTTTCCAAAATTTGTTTTTAAATAATCTCTATTTCTTTATTTTGAAGATCGAAAGTTATTTTAAAATGGTCGAAAAATCCTAATTGTCCAAGAATAATTGGCGTTTCGTGAGGTAAAGTATCAGAAAAATAAAATGGACATTCATAATTTCTTTCGCCAGTGTAAAGCGTTATTGTTTCCTTGACGGCTTTAAAAGAACTCCTGTTTGCCGCAGTAAAAGTAGTAGATGATTTTTTAGAGAATTGTATTCCTAGCCAAATTCCAATGTCTTTTGAGCAAAAACAAACATCAGCACCGGAATCTACTAGCGCAACAATGACCGCGGGAGTGATTTTATGTGTTTTTCTATAGCCTAAAGAAACCTTGATCCATGGTTTGTAAATTTTATCGCTAGGTATAAAATATGGGTATTTAGGCATAAATAGTGGTGACAAACCCAAAATAATTTTCTGAAGCAGGTATAAGAAGCAAATCTTTTCTGCCCTTAATTTTTTTACAAATTAATTCAAAAGTTTTGGCATGGGCAACTACTTTATTCTTTTTAGTTACAGCAACCCATTCGGATTTGTACTCTTTAAGAGATTTTGATAAATCAATAACTTTCATAAGATCCTCCGTTCATAGGATATATATTCTAAAATATTTTGTCAAATCTTTATGCGAAAGAATGTAATAAAATTGTAATAGTTGTTATTAATCTCATGCTTGCAAAAATCCTCTATAAAATCTGCCAGTTGAATTTGTTTGACTGAGTGTTGAAAATATAAAAAATATGGTATAGAATTTGGAGGATATATATGACGCATGAGCTAACACTTTCTGTAGGAGAATCAATTGTGATCACGGCAGTTCCCTCTGTTGTGTCTGAAAAAAAAGTTGGAATAGTATCTGAAGAAGAGAGAAAAAAAGCTCTTGAAGAAATCAGGAGTGTTGCCGTAAGGTATGAACAACTAGGAGAAGATCGAGCACTTGATCCCTATGACGAAACATTGCTCGGGCCTGACGAAAAAAATATGTTTGGGGAATTAGTAAGAAATTTACGAAAAGCAGGAATAAAACGAGAAGAAATTACCGGAGAGCTTGTTGATGTGTATACGAGAGGTTCCAGAAATCCGATAGAGCCAAAATTCGCTAAAGATAAAGCGAGAGATTTTGTTGGGTTTTTATCAAGGTTTGCAGAAACTATACCTCAAGAAAATTAATTGTACCTTTTTGAATTATATTTCCTTGACAAAAAGGGAGTTTGGTTATAAAGTAAGCTATGGAGACACCTAATTTTCCTCTTGGTCTTACTTTCGATGATATTTTGTTAATTCCAGGTTTCTCTGGTTTCCAACGGTCAGAAATTGATCTTTCGACAAAACTGACCAGGAGAATAAAACTTTCTCTTCCTTTTATTTCCTCCCCAATGGATACGGTTACAGAAAGTAAGTTAGCGATTACCTTAGCAAAACTGGGCGGAATTGGAATTATACATAGAAATTTATCTGTTTGTGATCAGGCGGATGAGGTTAGCAAAGTAAAAACCCATTCGTCCGGCTCAGACGGATCAGGGCATAGGCTTTTGGTTGGAGCGGCAATTGGGTCAAATACCGGTTTTGAAGAAAGAGTTAAAGCCTTAATCAATGCAAAAACAGATGTGATTGTTGTTGATTCGGCTCACGGGTTTTCTAAGCCGATTATAGATACGGTAAAAACAATTAAAAAAAATTATCCAAAAACTCAAGTGATTGCCGGAAACATTGCCACCTTTGATGGGGCAAAGGCTTTAATTGCGGCCGGAGCTGACGGCTTGCGTGTTGGTATGGGGCCGGGTGCCATTTGCACAACAAGAATAATTTCCGGGATGGGAGTACCACAGGTAACTGCGCTTTTAGAGACAACGAGAGCTGCTAAAAAAATGGGAATTCCGGTTATCGCAGATGGAGGCATAAAATACTCGGGAGATATGATAAAAGCATTAGCCTGTGGTGCATCAACTGTTATGATGGGGAGTTTTTTTGCGTCATGTACGGAGGCGCCCGGCAAAACGGTGTTTTTAACAAAAGATCAAGTTCCCCATCGTTTTAAAAGCATATTTAATGAAAATGTCAAAAAGTTTAGATTTAAAGAGTATAGAGGCATGGGATCTATGGGAGCAATGCAAAAAGGAGCAGAAATAAAATCGGAAGATGAATTTCATGGAAAAAATTATAAAGATCGGGTATTGGTTGCGGAAGGGGTGGAAGGTTTAGTTCCTATAAAAGGAACAGTAAAAGAATCACTTGATCAAGCGGTTGGGGGGATAAAATCCGGAATGTATTATATAGGCGCAAAGTCTATTGAAGAACTCTGGGAAAAAGCGAAGTTTATGCAAATCACGCAGGCTTCCCTGACGGAAAGTCATCCTCATAGCATCTTAGTTACAAATCCAGGACAAAATTATTAGCTTATGATATTTATCGTTGATTTTGGTTCGCAGACTGCACATCTAATTGGTAGGCGTATAAAGGAGTTGGGTGCTGCAACAAAAATAGTTTCTCCTGACGAGATCCTGAAATCCCCCAAGGGGACTAGCCATTTCATGGCGGCGCAAGTTCAGAATGACAAAGGTATAAAAGGAATTATTCTTTCCGGTGGACCGTCTTCTGTTTATCAAAAAGGAGCGCCTAAAATTGATCCTCGAATATTTTCTCTTAATATTCCGATTTTAAGTATTTGTTATGGCTTGCAGCTTATGGCAAAACTTCTTGACGGAAAAGTAGTTGCGGGCAGGAAAGAATATGGTCCCGCAAAATTTCAAATTTCGAATTTCAAATTTCGAATTTCAAATGAATTGCCAGAATCTTTTGTTGTTTGGATGAGCCATGGGGATGAGGTAGTGGAACTACCAAAAGAATTTGAAATAATCGGTTCGACAGAACATGTTAAAAATGCTTTTGTTGCAGATGAAAAAAGAAAAATTTACGGAGTGCAATTTCATCCGGAAGTAGAACACACGGAAAATGGACAACAAATCCTTAAAAATTTCTTAGAAATATGCTCAACTTGTCATCCTGGAGTGGCAGCGACCACGACTCGCCTCGCTGGAGCTTTGGCGAAGCGGGTAGGATCTCAAAAGAAAATAGATTCTATCGCTTTCCCCCAAGGGGACTCGCTTCTTCGAAGCGGCGCGTTCCAGAATGACATCATGAGGATAAAAGATAATATCAAAAAAACAACGGGAGAAGCATATGTAATTGGGGCAGTATCGGGAGGGGTTGATTCGACTGTTGCAGGAACTTTAGCCGCAGATGCAATTGGATCTCGTTTTATACCGATTTATGTTGATAACGGTTTGATGAGAGACGGAACGCGTGAACACGTAGAAAAGATTTTTAAAAATCACCATATAAAACCGATTCTTATTAATGTTAAAAAAGAAATGTTAAAAAAATTAAAAGGAATTACCGATCCGGAAAAGAAACGTAAAATTATCGGAAATTTTTATATAGAAATTTTTGAAAAAGAAATGCAAAAATTATTAAATTCAGGCAAAAATGTTAAATATTTATTACAAGGGACTATATATTCTGATGTCATTGAGAGTCAGGGAACCAAGCATGCATCAAAGATAAAATCGCATCACAATGTTGGAGGACTTCCAAAAAAAATGAAACTTAAGTTACTTGAGCCATTAAAACATCTTTATAAAGATGAAGTTAGAGAGGTAGGAAAATTACTTGATTTGCCGGATGAATTTGTATATAAACAGCCATTTCCTGGTCCCGGATATGCTGTTAGAATTCGGGGCGAGGTAACAAGGGAACGGTTAGAAAAGGAAAGAAAGGCAGACAATATTGTTATGGAAGAATTGAGAAAAGCAGGATTACTTCGGAATATTTTTATATCTTTTCCGGTAATGACAGACGCTTTTTCAACAGCAGTAAAAGGAGACGGCAGATTTTTTGGAGAAGTAATAGCTTTAAGAGTTGTTGAATCCAAAGACATAATGACGTCAAAATGGTCGCATTTGCCGTATGATGTTTTACAAAAAATTTCCAGTAGAATTGTTAATGAGGTTCCCGGAATTTCCCGTGTTGTTTACGATATTACCACTAAACCCCCCGCAACAATGGAGTGGGAATAATTAGCGAAGCTCCAGAGTGTAACTTTTAAAGATTATATTTTTAGGTTTTATTATTACTTGTCTTTCCCCTTTTTCGACATAACCTGCGTCCAAACTTTCAAATCCATTCTTTTTAACTATTCTTTGCGCTTTTTTAATATCTTTTTTTGGTAAGAATATTGCATAGTCCATACCCATATTATATGTCCCATACATTTCTTCGTCCGGTAAATTAGCATGCTTTTGTATAAATAAAAATAATTCCTCCGGTTCAAAAATCTTTTCTATTATATATGTAAAGTTTTGTTTTGCTCTCATTATTTTTCTAAGTCCATGCCCTGTGATATTTGAAATATAATGGATATCAACTCCGTTATTTAATAGATCCTGAATTAATTTTGCATAAATATTTGTCTTTTTAAGAATTTCTTCTCCATACATTTTGCCGTTTTTTAGTTTTGTTGCGTACCCTTTTGGCAGTTTTTTAGCAATTGCGCGACATAGTGATAATCCGTTTGCATTTACTCCGTTACTTTTTAAAAGCAAAATTCTATCTCCCGGTTTTAATTTTTTATCTGTGATTAAATTCTTTTTTGATGGAATTATTCCAACACATGATCCTCCTAATTCAGATGTCCCTGGAATTACAATGTCTTTCATTGTTGGTGTTTCTCCGCCTCCCCAAGTGGCACCGCTTATATCGCATGCCCTTTTCCAACCGTTAATTAAATCTTTCATGCGGTCTAGATCTTGAAGCCAGCTATTATCCTGAATTGCCCAGTAAGCATGAATAACCAATGGCTTTGCCCCAACAGTAATAAGGTCGTTTATAACTGTTGCAACAGTATCGTGGCCGATTGCACCATAATAGGTTTTACCTGTTATTTTGCGCGTTTCATCTGCAACTAAATTTTTTGTTCCCAGCCCCTCAATTACAGATGCCATTAAGATATTACCTTGCTTCCAAACAAAAGCCGATTCTCCACGAGTATCTGAAATTTCTTCAAAACCATGTTTTTTAAGATTAACTGCGGTTTTTCTAGCGGCAGTTTGCGCCAATTTTTTGATTGGATCTTTTGTATCATAATTATCTCCGACTTGCGAATATGTTATTATCTGTTTTTTCATAAACTTCTTATAAGATTAAATGTTTTATCGTTAAAAGCATTTATTATTTTATCAGCTTGTTTTAGTTCTTTCTTATTATAAGTAGTTGTGATAGCGATACATTTCATGCCGGCATTTTTTGCCGCCTGAATTCCCGCCGGGGCATCTTCAAAAACCAAACAATTTGAAGGTTTTACCTTAAGTTTTTCTGCAGCTTTGAGAAAAATGTCGGGGTTGGGTTTGCCTTTTTTTACTTCATTTCCGTTAACAATAACTGTAAAAAACTCTTTTATTTTAAGAGATAATAACACATGATCAATAAAATCAGCAGTGGACGAAGATGCAATAGCTATCTTGAATTTGTTGTTATCTAGCTCTTGAATAAAATCTAAAACTCCGGGAATAGCGTTTATTACTTTTGTCTTTTCTTTTATTAAGCCCCATTTCTTCGAAACAGCTTTATCAACGTCGGCATTGACATTGTATTTTTTAAATAAATCTGCAAAAGTTTTTTTATTTGGAATACCTGCAAATTTTGACATATCCTTAGGGGCAAGAGGTATTCCATAAGATTGTAAAATCTCTGCGTTTGTTTCGTTATGGATAGGTTGAGTATTTGCAATTACACCATCCATGTCAAAAATAACGGCTTTAATATTATTTTTCATTATTTTAATTTTTGAGATACTTTAAAAATTCTTCGGTGGATAAACCAGATTGCTTAACTATCGATCTTAGGGTTCCTTTTCTTAAGTCTTTGTTGTGGTAAGGAACTGTAACTCCTTTGTGTTCTTTAAGATACATTCGGTGGCTTCCTTTTTGCCGAACAAAACTAAATCCTGCTCTTTCTAAGATTTTTATTACTTCCCGGGGTTTTAAAGAAGGTATTTTAGACATAAATAATTGAGGCTTAAATTCTTACCTGAACAGGCGCAATAATAACTCCGGACTCTTCTGTTGGAACTTCTTCTTTTTTGTCTTTCATAACTTCTAAATACAAACTTGCGGCTTCCTGAATATTTTTTAATGCTTCTTCAAAAGTGTCTCCTTCAGAAACACATCCAGGAAGAGACGAAATTGTAACGGTATATCCTCCGACTTCTTTATCTGGCTCAAAAACGGCAGTATAATTGTATATTTTTTTCTTTAATATTTTTCTTTTCATAGGTTATTTATGATTATTTTTGCATACTAATTATACCACACAAAATCTTTATAAATTATTTAACATTGATATTGTTATGTCGGATAAACTTTTAACTACTTTATCTGCTTTTGAAAAATCATGATGCTTTGTATATTTATTTGGAACAGCAATTACTTTCATTCCAGCTTTATTTCCTGCCAAAACGCCTGTCTCTGAGTCTTCTAAAACTATGCATTCGTTTGGCTTTAATCTCAATTCTTCCGCTGTTTTTAAATAAATGTCAGGTTCTGGTTTTCTTTTTAAATCTGGACTAGGGCCCTGAATAACTTCAAAGAATTTTTTAACTTTCAGACAATCCAGGACTAAATAAACATGGTCGATAACTCTATTAGAGGCAATCGCGATTCTTATTTTTCTTTTTTTAAGCGTTTTAATTAATTCTAAAAATCCAGGAAGTGGAGTAATTTTTTCTTTTACTAATTCCTCAAAAAACTTTCTTCTAATTTTTCTAAT
>Ga0209542_10010683_pt1 | contig 16498 bp, 22 predicted proteins | sample RifCSPhighO2_01_FD_184028 | JGI IMG/M metagenome (GOLD analysis project Ga0209542, IMG submission 184028) | Soil microbial communities from Rifle, Colorado - Rifle CSP2_plank highO2_0.1 (SPAdes) (version 2) | ecosystem: Environmental > Terrestrial > Deep subsurface > Rock core/Sediment ...
AATTTCCCTATCTAGGTAAAGCATCTTGATAACAATTGGATTTTCTTTGTTTAGGGTAAATAGTTTGGCGTTGCCAATAGTACGAGTTTGCGTAACTATTTTTTTATCGAGCAAGTGTTGCCACACTTTTGTGAATGCACTCCATCCAACTCTGGCTCCACGAGCGACTTCAGTCATACTGTAGTCAAATTCTTGTCCTTGCATTAGGAAATCTAAAACTCTGATATGGACTGAACTACCGAAATACTCTACAAACACGCTGGTTGTTTCTTCATTCATGTGTGTTTCAAGAGCAAGGTATATTTAAAACTTTTGTTTTATTAACCTTGATACTCATTTTAGTAATTACTATAATGGGGTTACTAAACTATAAAAAGCTACGGATTGTATTTTTGTATGGATGGTGTAATTATACAAGAAGTTCAGCGATTTATAGTACGTAAATTGGTTCGCCATCGAATATGGCAGCATAAGCACACGAGCATTCACCACCTATCTAAGGGTTTGCCTGATCAATTGCGAAGCAGAAAACCCGATTTGAGGGCGATAGATGAGTTACTCAAATCGGGTTTTTTGCTTACTAAACCAACACATTATGGACTCGAAGTGTCTTTAGATATTCAAAAGAAGAAAGAGATTGAAGCGTTTATTGGGTGGGGCGATTCGTAGTTTTCTTAACATTTTTTATTTTTTGCTTAATGGTTTTAAAAATTATTTAACGAATTCCACGTTTTCAAATGATTCAAATTGTGTATCTCCTGATAGAAATTTAACTCCTCTCTGTTTAGCCAGTGTATAACCTATGCAATCAACGTGCGATAATTCTCGTTTGTAGTTTTGAAGACGAAATATATTTGCTTCTCTGATTGTTTTATCGTCGATTTCTATGCAAAATTGCCTGAGTTCATCAAATAGTGTGTTTGCTATTTCTTCATCATAATCTCGCATAAGTCCATAATGCAATTCCATAAGATTTAATTTTGTCGTGATGATTCCAACATGTTCCGTGTAAGGTAAATAGTTAGGATTACCTTCTACAAGCTCAAAAAAAGCATAGGTATCGAAAAAGAAGGTTATGATTGCCATCCTTTTCTCGCTAGGTTTTTAAATTCCTGCCCGGTGTGCTTGCGTTGCTTTAGTGTACCGAATAGATGATGTATATTAGCTTCTTTTACTATTTCTATAAGGATCGTATCTTGCTCTTTAAGGTTTTTTGCCTCTACCATTTCATTGGGAACTATTATTGCCATTGAGTTTCCCCATCGTTTGAGTGTTGCGTGTATTGCCATGGTTATACTCTAGTCTAATTAGTATATATACTTTTTGATTTAATTTTTCTTAAACGAACTTACTTATATATGCTTAGACTTTTAGTTTTTGCTTAGAACTTTCAGCAACGGTAGATTTAAAAACTGACATTCGTTCTAAGGGGTATGAAACGCCGAAAACAACTAACTGGACTGGTGCGATTATCGGTAGTGGGAGCTTTATTTCTGCATTTATTGAGACTTCGCACGATTCAAGAGAGAAAACAGCTGTTTAAACAGTACAAACAGGTGTTTACTTAGGAATGGAGGAGTTGTTTCCTTTTGGCGATGCTGTCAAGCGAGAGTTTCGAGATTCTCTTGAGCGTGCAGGTTACATGGAAGATAATCAGAGTCACGTAACCTGTGGGATACATGGTTGCCTCCATTGTCCACATGAATTAACGTATGAACATATAGGTTTGCTGGAAACGGAGGTTGATTACCGCAGACGTTTGGAAGGTAAGGAGGTTCTGGTGTTTCCTGCTGAATTTGTGGGTGGTCGCGAGGGTCTCTACACTTTATTTACACGACCTCGGAAGGAATAAACCGAACTTTTGTGCTTTGCTCTACTTTTATGGAGATGATTAGAGGTTTGCGCTTGAGAGAAACAATTAAAAATGGAGCTTAGTTCCTATTAAAATGAAATTAGCTAACAATCATGTACAACTAAAGGAAGAAGTTTCTGCTCTTAAATTCATTAATAAACAAACAGGCTATAATTTGAATGTACGAAATCACATTAAGGATACCTATTTGGTAAGAGGTTTGTTAGGAGAATTGGTGGATGGAGCTTCACTTATTTGTATAGGTTGGTCTTCGTTGATTGGTCTTGTTTCTGGAGCTGAAGTTACACGTACACTTGGATCCTCGGTGTATGTTTTGGGTGGTGTTGTGGGAGCAGTCGTTGGTAGTGGTTTTGGTGTAGCTCTTCAACATCTTTTTCTTAAACATTATGATTGTTCAGCTACTAGAGTACAGAAAGCGCTAAAATATCAAAAGGTCTATAATACTGAGGGATTGCAAGGATTAGTTGAGAAAAATATGCCATTAGATCAATTTTAAGTTTACTTTTAATGAGAGAGATATTAATACGAACTAATCTTGAACTAGAGTTTGCCTATATGCCCGTTAATGTACCTTGTGCGAACTATTGCGTTATTTATATCCTAATTTACCTTTTTCCTTTGCTATCAAGTAATAAAGCAACACTCCCCACCATAATGTATAAATTCCTATAGCAAATCCTATATGTTGATTTTCTCCAATTCTCTTGGCCTGTGATTCACAAATCCAACCGAAAACAACAGAAATTATTAATAGATACACCCAGAATTCTGATATGATTTTGGTTATAACTCCGCTAGTATCACTTAAAGATGCTAGACTTGAAAGTGTACCTAACAAGTAACCATAACCGATAACTATAATTATACTTACAATCCATTGAGCAAATTTAGTTGACTTTTTTGGCTGATTGGGCATATGTCATATTGAATTAGTTTGCTTATAAATCTTATGTCGGGCGCACTCGGCACTTCGTGCCTCGTCTTTTAGTGTGGTTGTAATTTTAGTTAGTTGGGGGATATTGGGGTTGCTTAAACGAACTATAAGACTTGGATTAAATATGTTGGAGATGCTTGGAAGTTTAAGCTATTTCTTCCAGTGTGGTTTTCTTATAAAATAATGCCTTTTCTTTGATAATTTGAACTTTAACTTATCTTTACCGGCTAATTCGTACACTTTCCCATCATGGATAATGTCATGGACAATGTGATGAAGTTTCTCGTGAAAATTGAAGAATCCCTTATCAACTTTATTTAGTTTGAGATTTTTATAAGCGATATCCTTCTCGTCCATGCAAATATGCATTCCGTCGTATGCATCCCTCATTTCTTTTAACGAAATTGGAATTTCTATTATCCCTTTCTCATTATCTTTAATAACTATTTTTGATTTCATAGTATGTATGCTATATTTTTTAAAATACTGGCACTATACTAGTATGGAGAAAACTGCGGAGCGTATTCCGAAATTAGTTGTAGGATACCAGTTATGATTAGATAAATAGCAACACCGAGGTTTAGCGCTTTAGGCCAGATAAGGATTATGATACCAAAAATAAGTGCTAGTAAACCGGAAGCAAGTAGTATTGTGACCATGGTTTGTTGAGGAGGAGGAAGTATATAAGCTTGTTGGTTAGATAGTTGTGCCGTTATTTTTTTAGTAGCTTTGAGGTAACGTATAAAAGGAGGAGTGCAACGAAAGTGATGAAGAGAGCAGTGTAAATTTCTGTTGTGGGGTTGTTGAGTGGGAGATCGAGGAAACGACCAACAGCTGTTTGGAACGTGTCAAATATGGCGTTTCTCCATGCAAAGGCTATCGAGAATCCTATGGCTGCGGTGATGGCGAAACGGAGCTGGCGTTTGAATTCGGTTTTAAAGGAACGATGGGGTTTGCGTATCACAAAGGTCTTAGGGAGGAGGTGTTTTTAAGGGTTTTGGGTAGCGGTATTGTTGGCGGTAGGTATTTTATCAAAAATTCTCCGCATCATTCTCTCTAAACCTTCTTTATCGTTATGGAAAAAGTCAAACCTTATATCCTCGTACTCTGAACTAAATTCTTCCCTTGAAAAAGACCTTTGGTGGTTCAATACACCTCCATTTATTAAGTAAATATGTGCATCTTTTAGATACTTAGAACCCTGTTTATCCCAAGCAAAACCAGTAATAGATTCCTCTCTTAATTGACTTAGAGATCTGATCATTTTGTCTGTTAGTTCTCGGCCTATATTAATTATTTCTTGATCCATAGCCATTGCCTCTTCTGTTGGGGGTACCAAAATGCTTCCTTTTTTGTAGATATATGAACGATGAAACATACTCATTTGCGAGCTGGTAGATATTTAAATTTTTGTGTGTTTTGGCGTTAGAGGAGATAGCTGGGCGTATTTCTAAGTTGAAAAAATGGCTATTGGTCGGCGCACTTGGCGTGAGATTGAGATAGCCGAGCCAACTCGGCGCTTCGCGCCTCGCCTCTTAGTGTGGTTAGAGGCTTTGGTTAAGCGGGGACTATTTTAAAAGGTAGTTTAAGCTCGATGTCTTTTAGTGTTTTTGTCTTTTTTCTAAAATTTAAAATACCCACCCCTATATTTTCATCGGTTTCTTCATCTTTAAAAACGGTAACTCCTGAAGCGATATCCTCTCCGTAATTGGGTCTTGGCTTGCCTATGAAAATGGTTAAATAATCTCCTTCTTCGTCGTAATAAATGCGCATATTTCCGTTCATGTTGTGTGCCTCACGAAGTGTGCTGATAGAATTGAGCCCTCGTTATTTATATACTTAACTACGACCTTGAGAAATTTTGAGTTTTGCGTTTTGTGTTTGAAGTATTTAAAAAAATATTCTACATCCTCTCTATCGTCTTCGATAACCTTGTCTGGTTTATGGAGCGTTTCTATGATCTCCTCTGTATTTTCAACATTTGAATGCTCGCTTCTTATGTGAGTCCAACAGGTTTTTGTCAATTTGGTTTTTCTTCCTTTTTTATCGATGGTTTCGAATAGAACAGACATAGTCTTTCTAGGTTCTTGTGATTTAAATAACTGTTGAGTGTACTTGATGAGATGGAGATAACATGGGTAACTCGGTGTTAGAGACTGGGGTCAAGATCGGCAGCACTTGGTGTGTTAAGGGAGAGCCGATATTGGGCGCACTCGGCGCTTCGCGCCTAGCATCTTAGTGTGGTTGGTTTGTTTTTTGGATTTGGGGGCTTTGGAGGTTCGTTTAATAATTGAGATTGGGGTGTTTAAAGATGCTGTTTATGTGCAGAAGTTTGCGCGGCGATTTTTTCTTTTTTGGTTGGAAAAGAGTATTTTGAGCGAGGTTATTTTATCGACGATAAGCGGGGTGTTTAGAGGTGTTTAAACAGGTGTTTAAAGCTGATATTATGGTGTTTGGATATTTATTTAGGTGTTTGAATTAGATTAATTAATAGTTAATTATCTAAATTGTATAATGCATTATAGCCTTTTAAATAGCAATATTTAAATACTATAAGGTTTGTAATAGGATATGTTTGGATGGTTATTTGGAACTAAGAAAAACGAATTTGAAGAACAGATAAAAAAAAGCTTTTCTGATGTAAAAGATGATATGGATAAGGTTGGAGACTGGCTTACACATCTTGATCAACAGGACAAACAGCTGTTTTCTGCTGTTTCTTCTATAAAAGAGGAATTATCGTCGATTCGTGAAGAGCTTGGCGTGTTTCGTGAGGAGGCTCAGGAGAGTGTTTATGAGCAAGAAACTAAACAGGTGTTTAAAAAATTACCTGTTTTGGGTAAACAAATGGCTGTTTTAGACGTTCAAGAACCTGTTCAAACAGCTGTTCAAACAGGTACTATTTATGATATTTTAAAGAGTTTATCAGGAAATGAACGCTTGATTGTGTATACCATTTTGAATAGTGATATGAAGCTGAGTTATGAGGATTTGGCTCTTATGTTGGGAAAAGAGCGAGCAACTATACGAGGACAGGTTAATGCTATCAAACAGAAGGCTGAGGGGTTACTTTTAGAGCAAAGTGAGAAAAATGGGAAAAAGAGAGTGTTTATACCTGCCGATTTGAGGGAAAAACTCGCTAAATATGCAAAAGTGAGAGTTAAGAGGAGTGGAGAATAGTGGTTATACGAACTTTTAGGGGGTTGTTTGTGTGGATTTTGTAAAAGTGAGAGTTTGGAATAGGGCTTTAGAGGGGTTTTTTGGTAGTTCTGTGATACAAAGTAAGTGTTTGGGAGAGATTATACGATTGTGTGTTGAAAGTGAGAGGTGAAATGCGGAATCATAGGATATATGATCTATGATTCTAAGTGTTAGGGAAGTGAGAGGTAGCTGTTGCTTTGCTTTATAAGGCTTAAAAGTGCGTTATATGGTCTTTTTAGCGTTTCTTGAGAGATTGGGATTTTTATTCGTTTAAACGATTATCTTTCCCTGAGAAGCATGAGATTTTGTAGAGTTATGATGCGCTTTATGTCTGAGGGTATTGAGAGGTAAATTTTCTTGTTGTTTTCCTTTGTTTTTATGAGGGGAACGCCTTTCTTTAGGAGTTTGAGCGTATAGTCGCGTATGGAGCTTTCGGTGAGCTTCAATTTGGTCGCTATTAGAGGATAATCGACGATACACCCTTCTTGTTCTAGCTGTACTATTGTTGTATAGACTAAAAATTCTTGTTGTGTTAGAGCTCGTATTTTTTGAGCTAACTCGTTCTTATAGATGTTCAGTGTGGTTAGAATACCTGCTACGTCTGTTGGTCTGTCTGTTGGAGTGTTTAAGGGTTCGTTTAATTCTTTATTTTGTGTGTTGTTATCGGCTTTTTGCTCGATTTTCCCTTTGATTTGTATGTGTTGGTCTGTCTGTTGGTTTGTCTGTTGGTTTGTCTGTCTGTCTGTTGGAACCCCCTCATTTCCAGTGGAAATGGTTGTATTTGGGCTTTTTAGACTATATAAAGGCTGTTTAAGAGGTTCGTTTAAGTTTTGTGTTGGATTTATGTGCTGGATTGTTGGGGTTTTTATGTCTGTTTGTTGGGATTTTTCTTGATTTTGGAGACTTATTGTGTGTCTGTCTGTTGGTTTGTCTGTCTGCAGGGAGATTTTGAGTTCTTCGAGAGCGGTTTTGAGCTCATGTATCTCTGATTTAAGGGATTGAATGTCTTGTTTTGCTCGTTGGAAGGCTTCTTTTATAGGATCCATTCGTTTTTGAAAGTAAGTAGATAATTAAAGATTTATGTGATTATAGATTGAACTTCTGGGCGGTTTGCTGTTTTTGATAAGCATTGAAAGCTTCGTTAGTGAGACGCCAGCGTTGCCTTTGTTGGTATTGTACACCTTGAGCGTTCTTTTTTATGAGTTGGACGAGTCCCTTTGTTTTGAGCTGATGAAGTATGGTTTTGGTAAATTCTTCATCCCTTGCTGTTTCCTGGGCTATTGTTGCTGTAAACAGTGGTGCTGGGGAAGATTGGAAGAGGACGTGGAGCATTTGTTCGGCTATTTTATCCTGCTTTTTTTGGGAGATTCTGGGCATGGTAGTTAGATAGATCTGTATTTTATAAGGTTGTTGTTTCTTGGGTTGGTCGATAGATTTATATTGCTAGATAGAAGGGGAAGGGTCTATGACTATAACCTATATGGATAAGCCATTTAGTAAAGATGAAGTTACCGAGACTTTGAACCCCCTTATTAGGGAATGGTTCTTTACTAGATTTGCAGACTATTCTCTAACTCAACTTTATGGTGTACTGACTATTCGAAATAGAAAAAATATATTAGTTACTGCACCAACTGGAGGAACTAAAACTCTAACTGCCTTTCTGAGCATTATTAATTATCTTGTAGATTTAGCATTAAAAAATGAATTGGAAGATAAAGTATATGCTATTTACGTAAGCCCTCTTAAGGCCTTATCTGGAGATGTGTTCGTTAATTTGGTGGAGCCTTTACAACAAATCAAAGAACTAGCAGATAAGAAAAAACTAAAAATGCAGGAGATTCGAGTGGGACTTCGGACAGGAGATAGTACGACAGCTGAACGGGCGAAGATGTTACGGAAGGCTCCACATATATTGGTGACTACGCCTGAGACGTTGGCGATTGTGAGTGTGACTTCTAAGTTTATTGAGAAATTAGCTGCTGTGGAGTTTGTTATTATTGATGAAATTCATTCTTTGACTAATAAACGGGGTGTGTATTTGACGTTAACGCTTGAACGATTATCTAGTATTAGTGTTATTGAACCGGTTCGGATTGGTTTGTCTGCTACTATTGCTCCGCTTGAGGAGATTGCGGGGTTTTTGGTTGGAAATGGACGAGATTGTTTGATTGCTGAGGTCAAGCTACTCAAAGAAATAGACATTACCTTGGACTATCCTGGTGCATCAATCTTGGAGGCAGAGAGTACGGGGAATCAACGGCAGTTGTATCACATGCTTGACGAGATTATTGATACCCATAGGACGACGTTGATTTTTACGAACACACGGAATGCGACTGAAAAGATTGTGCATCATTTGGAGAACTATTATCCTTCTAAGTATATTGGAAAGATTGGGGCGCATCATAGCTCGATGAGTAAGGAACAGCGGTTTTTGATTGAGGAGAGATTGAGGAAGGGAGAGTTGAAGGTGGTGGTAAGTTCAACCAGTTTGGAATTAGGTATAGATATTGGTAGTATTGATATTGTAGTGCTGATTCGTTCACCTAAGTCGGTTTCTCGGGCGCTTCAGAGGATTGGACGCGCTGGGCACAAGTTACATGAGCATCCTAAAGGTGTTTTTATTGTAACTGATAGAGATGATTTGGTTGAGTGTGCTGTGTTGGTGAAGCAAATGAAGGAGAAAGTGATTGATAAGGCTGAGATTCCGAAAGGTTGCTTAGATGTGCTGGCTCAACAGTTATTTGGGATGGCTATTATGAAGATCTGGAAGGCGGAAGAGTTATTGGCATGTGTGCGGAAGAGTTATTGTTACCGGGATTTGAGCAAAGATGACTTTTATTCGGTGGTAAGTTATTTGGCGGGTGATTATGCATTGGAACATAGAAACGTGTATGCAAAGATTTGGTATGATGCTGCTAGTGGGACGATTGGGAAGAAGGGGAAGTTGGCTCGTGTTCTGTATATGACGAATGTGGGGACTATTCCGAGTGAGAGTTTTATTTCGGTTGTGGCTCAGGATGGCAATGCGAAGGGGGAGAGCGTGGGGAAGATTGATGAGCCGTTTTTAGAGCGGCTGAAGAGGGGAGATGTATTTGTATTGGGGGGAAAGAAGTATCAGTTTTTGTTTACCCGGGGGATGAAGGCATATGTGAAGACACAGGTTTCTAAGAATCCGACTATTCCGAGTTGGATGAGCGAGATGTTGCCTTTGCATTTTGACATTGCTTTGGAGATTGGTCGTACTAGAAGGTTGATTAAGGAACGATTGGGAGATAAGAAAGGGTGTATTGCATTCATTATGGATTATTTGTATGTTTCTAAACGATTAGCTGAGGAGATTTATGGCTATTGTTATGAGCAGGAGCGGTTTTCTGCATTGCCGGATGACAAGACTTGGGTGGTTGAACGGTTTAAGGAACAGAAAGAGTATTTAGTATTTCATACTATGTATGGAAGGAGAGTGCATGATGCTTTAGCGCGGGCTTTTGCATTTGCTGCTGCTACGTTACGGTATAGAGATGTGGAGATGGGTATCAATGACGCGGGGTTTTTTCTTTCTGGGGAGAAGCTTGATTTAGATAAGATTATGAAAGCGGTGAGTTCTAAGAACTTACGGGCAATATTGGGGGAGGCGATTGAGACGACCGATGTGTTGAAGCGACGGTTTAGACATTGTGCTGCACGATCGCTTATGATTTTACGGAATTATAAGGGAAGGGAGAAAAGTGCGGGGAAGCAGCAAGTACACTCACTCTTTTTATTAGCTGCGGTGCGCAAGATTAGTGCTGAGTTTCCTATATTGCGGGAGGCACGTCGGGAAGTATTAGAGGATGTGATGGATATTGTGAAGGCTGAAGAGGTGCTGCGGTGGGTGGAAACGGCGAAAGTAAAAATTGTACGCAGGGATTTGCCTTTGGTGTCTCCATTTGGGATTAATTTAGTTTTGCAAGGTAGGAGTGATGTGATTAAGTTAGAGGATAAAGCGTCTTTTCTTAAGAGGATGCATGAGCTGCACCTGAAGGTGATTGGTTCGAGAGGAAATTGAGAGGTTATCAATATTTGAATCGTCTTTCGTAGTCTTTGTGCGTTAGCCATTCGAGTATCAAACTAACGATAATTGGTGCTCCACTTCTTATTGTATATATTAATCTCCATGCGTTTGGTAGATCGTATTTCCACAGGTTGGCGGGACTGTATTTTTTGATATATTCTTTAGGAATTTGCTTTTTTGGTATTTGGGTTCCACAAAAAACATTCTTTTCTATATTATCTATTGCTTGGTTAATAAATCTGAATAGTTCTTTTTCGGATGGATCACCTTCTTCCAATTTATAGAATGTTCTCTTTAGAGTTTCATCAGCAAATCTTATTTCAGAGGGTACAATCATTTTCGTTTTAGATCGGTTCTGTTATAAAATCTATTTGCTGATTCTGGGTAGTATATCCAGCCGATTTTTCCTTCTGCGTCAATTGATATTTTTCTTGAGTATAGTAAATAGTCTATAATTACGCAAAACGTTTGATACATCGTTCCCTTGGGGAGATTTTCCCAGAGGGCTTTCTTTTTGTATTCGCCATCGTGCTCTCTGATAAACGCTTCGACCATTAGCACGGTGTCTAGTCTTGGGAATCTCAATATTCCTTTTAACCCTTTGTTTTCTTGTGTTTGGTGCATGGTATATCAATGGATATAACTATATTTAAAGGCTTTGGGTGGTGAAATTTAGAAGAGAATTTTTATATTCTCCAAAGATTATTTGCTTTTTCTTTTTTACCAGATAGTGGATTGATAAAATAATCACCATCGTTCGAATTATTATTTTTTCTTCTTTTTTCAACTTTTTTTAATTTCTCTTCGTGCGTTTTTACATTATGGCAGTTAGCACATAATGCTTGTAAATTGTCTATCTTACTTTTTCCACCCTTGTAAACTTCTTTTATGTGGTCAAAATGTGTGGCTCTCATGTCTAGTGGTTTTTTACATCTAGCACATCTATTTTTTTGTCTTGCTAAAACTTCGTTCTTTTGTGATTTAGAAACTGGCTCCCTCTTATTTGATTTTTTCAATGGGTTTCCATAAATATCGTGGGTCATTTTAATTCCGAACATATCTTTAACCATCTTTTAAGTATGAAAAATAAGTTTATAATTGTTTCTTTAGATTTTATTTATACTAAACTTTTGCAGTTTCTCTCGTGGAGTTTGTCCAAGTTGCTCAAAATTAGAATAATTGAAAAATAGGGTTATAACTTCTATTGGAGCTAGTTATAAGGTTCCTAGACTTTTTGATAAAAACAAAAACGCAAAAGTTTAGTTATAGATAAGATTTAATTAGTCTTGGTTTTGTTTGTTTTTATGGAGATTTCATATGTTGGCAAGTGTTTGGTTGTGGAGGAAGAAGGGAAGAAGATTCTTGTAATTGGAGATTTACACCTTGGATATGAGGAGAGTTTGCGTTGGGGCGGGGTGTTTGTGCCTGGGGGGTTGGTTGAAGAGACGTTGAAGGATTTGGAGGAGATCTTTACGAGAGTGGGAAGGGTGGATGAGATTGTGGTGTTGGGGGATATAAAACACCGGTTTTCTGGAAGTGGGGGGGATGAGAAAGATGAAGTGTGGCAGGTATTTCGCTTTTTGCGAGAAAGAGGGAAGAAAATTATAGTAACTAGGGGGAATCATGACACTATTCTGCCTTCACTTGCGTCGTTTGGTGTTTCGGTTGTTGATTACTATATTGTGGGTGGGGGTTGTTTCTTTCATGGTGATAGAGATTTTGAAGTATTACATGGGAAGGAGATTGAGACGTGGGTGATGGGACATATACATCCAGCCATTATGTTGCGGGAAGGGGCGAAGGAGGAGAAATATAAGTGTTTTTTAGAAGGTATGTTTAAGGGAAGGAGGGTTGTTATTGTGCCTAGTTTTTTTGGGGGAAATGAGGGAAGTGATGTGCGAGTAGAGGGGGTTAGAGTTCCTTGGAATTTTAGATTTGAAAATTTTAAAGTGTGGGTGGCGGGGGAAGGATTGGAGGTTTTGGATTTTGGGGTGCTGGGAAAGATATAAAGAGATTTAAATATCGACTTCTTTCTTTTGGGATTGGGGTTGGACGAGGGGGAGGGGGACGTGGAAAGGAAGGTGAAGATCTTCTTCGAGTTGAATGGCCTTTGCAGTGCATTTTCTGATGAGTATATTTATGAGGGCAGCTTTTACTTCTACGTTGATTTGCTCCTTTTTCCAGTCCTTCATTATTTTTGCTGCTTCGTCTTTTGTCATGGCTAAAATCATATTTCCATTAAATGTTATTGACCCCTGGAGATTTTCTTTCTTTTGTGCTTCTTCAATTGTTTCTGCATAGGTAATTATGTATGAAAAGGACACCTTCATTGTCTCTTGTTCCATAGTAATACCTACATTTTCTTTTTCTATTTTTATAAACTGCACATCTGTATTTATCGAGGGAATTTTATCTATGTCTTTATTTCTTATTCCTTCAATTTTTGTGTAATTAAATCCTATGAGCTGCATGAGAGAGATTGTTTACTTGGGTTTTTAAATACTTTGTCAGTTTAGATTAAATCTTCCTCTGAAATGACTACGAAATCACCTATGGCTATTATGGTGTTGTATGGAATTAATACTTCTTTCCCTTGGGAGACTTCGAGGTTGAGGTTTCTGGTGTATGGTGTAGCATCTTTTAAGACCAACTGAATCAATTCTCCTGTTTTTGTCTCAAATGTAATATCTTTTACAAAACCAAGACGTTTTCCTTCTTTTGTTACCACCAATTTTCCTACTAAGTCGCGAAGAGGTCTCTTTTCCAAACTCATGGGAGTGAGACAGAAAGATTGTATATAAATCTTTCCGTGTTAGATTATGTATTCTTCTAGATATAGATCGATTTTTAGAGTTGATTGAGGAGACTTTGAGGAATTATTTGAATTTTAAGTTACTCCCTGACCCCTTGATTTCGCTTGGAGAATAGGGATATGTTTATATATGGTTTTGAGATTGTTGTTTGTTGTTTGTTGTTTTATAAATATTTATATATATTATTATATATATTATATACTATATATAATAGATTATACTATGTTCGTATTAATATATTTTTATTTCTGTTTTTTAATTTGTTTTATTTTTGAACTTGTTTTTATTTTAGTTATTCTGTTGTTTCCACTGGAAATAGGGGTGTGAGGTATTTTAGGTATTTTTTCTTATTATTAGTGCTTTTTTGTGTTCTTTTTGGTTATTGGAGTGGAAATGAAGGGTAGAGAAACGATATATTTATAATACTCTTTTGTATGGTTAGTGAAAAGATGGCTGATAAACTCGATGGTATTTTTAATGCATTTGTTAGTAATAATTTATTTAAGAATAAATCTGTTTTACAGTCTAATTATACCCCCGAAACTATTCCTCATAGAGATGAGCAGATTGAAGCAGTTGCTTCTATATTAGCACCTGCCTTGAGGGGTGAGAAGGTAAGTAATTTATTTTGCTATGGAAAGACGGGAACGGGGAAGACTTTAAGTGTGCAACATGTGGGTAATAGACTTTTAGAACGGGTTAAATCAATGGGACAGGATTATTTGCAATTTCTTTATTTAAATTGTAAGATGAAAAAAGTTGCGGATACCGAATATAGAATTATTGCAGAACTTATTAGTGAACTAGGAGGTAGTGTGCCTGCAACTGGACTTCCTACCGACTATGTGTATTCTAAGTTTGTGGATATGATCGATAGTAAAAAACAGACTATTTTACTTGTACTTGATGAGATTGATCAAGCGGTAAAGAAAATAAGTGATAATTTTATTTATACTTTGACCAGGATGAATAGTGATTTGAAGCGGGCGCAGATAAGCATTATTGGCATTAGTAATAGCTTAACTTTTATGGATAATTTAGATCCTCGGGTGAGAAGTTCTTTAGGAGAAGAGGAGTTGGTTTTTCCACCTTATAATGCATTACAATTGCAAGATATATTACGTGAGCGGGCTGAAATGGCATTTAAGGATGGACTGCTTGATGATGGGGTTATTTCTAAATGTGCTGCTTATGCAGCGCGGGAACATGGGGATGCGCGCCGAGCACTTGACTTATTGCGAGTTGCTGGAGAGTTAGCGGAGCGATCAAGTCATACCAAGATACGTTTTGAGCATATTGATGAGGCAAACCAGAAGATTGAGCGGGATAAGATGCTTGATATTATTGAGAGTGAACCTAAACAATTTCAACTTGTTTTGTCTTCTATTATGCAGCTGGAGAAAGAGACAAAAAGTATTTTTACTGGAGATGTGTATAATATATATCAAACTATTTGTGAAAAGACTAAGAATGAGATTTTGACTCAACGGAGGGTATCTGATATTATTGCCGAGTTTGATATGCTTGGTATTATTAATGCGAGAGTTATTAGTAAAGGTAGACAGGGAAGGACAAGGGAGATAAAGCTGATGCTTTCACCATCTATTAAAGTAAAAGCGGAGGAATTGCTCCAGCAATCTCTTCAATTATGAGTGCTGAATTAATGCGTTTTTTGAAGGAGAAAGGTATTTTGCTTGAGAAGGATTTATTTGACTTGTTTAGCCTTATGGATTCAGGACGAGCAAAACAATTAGTTGAGCAATTAGAGAGATATTCTGGTCAGAAGATTATCACTCGGGCAAGTTTGAATAAGAGTTATGAGTTTGTACAATCTTTTGTTAATACTATTCCCGGAGAGGAGAAGCAACTACTCGAAAATACCTTTATTAAATTGGGTGTGCATATTGAGGTGAGACATGAACAAGTGGTTGCTGAGACTAAGGCGAGTGAAAGAAAGCAGGATTTTAAACTTTTTTATGCGGATACAAAGGTAGATAAAAAGTTAGATGTACAGGATTTCGTAGGACACTTTCGATCTCGTTATCAACAATTGCAGCGGATTCTTATGACTCGTCCTGAATTAGGCAATTTAATGGCTATCAATAAATTATCTAGTGAGCGGCAAAATGTGAGTATTATAGGTATGGTAACTGAGAAAAGAGTTACTAAGAACAAGAATCTAGCTATTCGTTTTGAAGATCTTACAGGGAGCATATCGGGATTGGTCAAGGTTGATAATGTGGAGCTTTTTTCGAAGGCAGATGAGTTACAGTTGGATGATGTCGTCGCGGTTAAGGCTTCAGGAAGCAGAGATTTGTTATTTATACATGAACTTTATTATCCAGATTCTCTTTTACCGGAAAGAGTGAGGTTTGATGAGGACATTGCGGTTGGTTTTTTGTCAGACGTGCACTGTGGAAGTGATAGACATTTGAAGAAGAGTATGGGTCATTTTTTGGAGTGGGTTCGGAGTGATGATCCATTGGCTGGTAAACTTAAGTACCTCTTTTTTGTGGGAGATAATGTGGATGGTGTGGGGGTTTTTCCTAATCAAGAGGCAGTTTTGGAGCTCAAGAGTATGAAGGAGCAATATTCATTGCTTGCTTCTTATCTACGGCAGATTCCTAGTCATATAACTATGTTTATGTGTCCAGGGCAACACGATGCTGTGCGAGTGGCTGAACCGCAACCCCTCATTAGTAAACACTATGCTCCTGAATTGTACGCTATCGACAATTTGGTTTTAGTTACTAACCCCGCAACAGTTAAACTGCTTGAAGGCGATAAGGAGTTTAAGATATTAATGTACCATGGTGCAAGCATTCATACCTTCATTAATGAAATAAAGGAATTACGGGAGGCTAAGGCTCATCGAACACCCGCTAAGGCTGTGCGACATATGTTGAAACGGAGACATCTTGCACCCACTCATTCTTCGGTGGTGTATATCCCGTCGGTTGAGAGAGATCCATTGGTAATTAGTGAGGTTCCGGATGTGCTTTGTACGGGTGAAGTGCATAGGATGGATATAGAAAGTTATAATGGTGTCTTAATTATTACGGGGAGTTGCTGGCAGGCTCAGACTGATTTTGAAGAAAAGATAGGGAACATTCCTGATCCGGGTAAGGTGGCTGTTTTGAATTTAAAGAGTCGTGAGCTGAAGGTGTTAGATTTTCTTGATGAGGGAGAGGCAGATGCTTATACCTGATTACTTTAGTATGATTGAACGAGCAGTAAAGGATCAGTATGCACTCATTAATGAAGCACGGAAGAAAGGTATTGATCCGGTACATTCTGTTGAAATTCCGTTAGCTACCTCACTTGCTGAACGCACTACAGGATTGATTTCAACTTTGTATCCTCAAATTGGAGATAAGAAAATTGTGGATCGTATATTAGATCTAGAGAGGGAGTATGGTAGTTTAGATCCGGCGGTAGCACTTACGATTGCTGAAGAGATTGCGAGGGAGCGATATTGTACGTTTAAAGATCATGTTGAAGCTATGGAGGCTGGTGCTCGAATAGCCATAGCGTATCTTACTTTGGGGGTGGTGAGTTCACCTATTGAAGGATTTGTTCAGCTTCATTTTAATAAGACGCGAGATGGAAAAGATTATTTT
>Ga0209542_10010684_pt1 | contig 16498 bp, 19 predicted proteins | sample RifCSPhighO2_01_FD_184028 | JGI IMG/M metagenome (GOLD analysis project Ga0209542, IMG submission 184028) | Soil microbial communities from Rifle, Colorado - Rifle CSP2_plank highO2_0.1 (SPAdes) (version 2) | ecosystem: Environmental > Terrestrial > Deep subsurface > Rock core/Sediment ...
CTCCTACAGGGGAGGGGCATTAGAACCAGCGGTCCTGCATGTAGTAGGCGACATGGTTGGCTTCAGTGAGCAGCCGCCCCTGGGACTCCAGCGACGCCAGTTCCCAGGTCATGTAGTAATGCGCAGCCTGCAACTTGCCTTGATAGAAATCGGCGTCGCTGTCGCCGGCGCCCGAACCCAGGGCGCGGCTGGCCAGCAGGGCCTGGCGCAACCAGATCCACCCGACCACCACGCGTCCAAACAGGTCCAGATAGGGCGTGGCATTGGCCATGCCGAGGTTGGCATCGGCCGTCACCTGCGTTTGCAGGCTGGCGGTGACTTGCTCGAGTACGCGCAAGGCATCGGCCAGCAGTGCCGCGAGCGGCGCACAGTGTGGGTCGCTGTTGGCGGTGAGCAGGGTGGCAAGCACTTCGGCGGTGAACAGTCGATAGCCATCACCTCCGCGCGGCCCCAGTTTTCGACCCAGCAGGTCGATGGCCTGGATGCCTTCGGTGCCTTCATGAATCGGGTTCAGGCGATTGTCGCGGTAGTACTGTTCCAGCGGGTATTCGCGGGTATAACCGGCGCCGCCAAGCACCTGGACGCCAATCTCGGACGCGAGCAGGCCGTAGCGCGAGGGGTAGGTCTTGACCACCGGCGTCAGCAGGTCGAGCAATTCGCCGGCATTGTTGCGCGCCAGCGCAGTGGTCGCGGTGTGGGCATCTTCCACCAGGCTGCTGGCATACAAGCACAGCGCCAGGCTGCCCTCGGCGTAGACCTTCTGTTGCAGCAGCATCCGACGCACGTCGGCGTGCTCGACGATGCGCACCTGGGGTGCCGCCGGGTTCTTGTTCCCGGGCAAGCGGCCCTGTGGCCGCTGGCGGGCATAGTCCAGGGCGTGAATGTAGCTCTGGTAGGCGAGGCTGGCGGCCCCGAGGCCGACACCGATGCGGGCCTCGTTCATCATCTGGAACATGTAGCTCAGGCCCTGATGTTCCTCACCGACCAGGTAGCCCACGGCGCCGTCGTGCTCGCCGAAGCTGAGCACCGTGGACGTGGTGTTGCGATAGCCCATCTTGTGCAGCAGGCCGGCCAGCGCCACGTCGTTGCGCGCACCGACGCTGCCATCGGCATTGACCAGGAACTTGGGCACCAGGAACAGCGAAATGCCCTTGGTCCCGGCCGGCGCGCCTTCGATGCGGGCCAACACCATGTGCACGATGTTATCGGTCAGTTCGTGGTCGCCACCGGAGATGAACATCTTCTGGCCGAAGATCTGGTAAGTGCCGTTTTCAGCCGGGCGTGCCAGGGTGCGCAGGTCGCCCAGCGCCGAGCCCTGGCCGGGTTCGGTGAGGGCCATCGTGCCGCTGAAGCGACCGTCGAGCATCGGCGCCAGGAAGCGTTCAAGCAACGGTGGACTGGCAAAGGCCCTGAGCAGATTGGTCGCGCCGATGCTCAGGAAGGAATAGGCGACCGTGGAAATATTCGCCGCGTTGAAGTAGGCCATGCAAGCTCGCAGGATCACTTCTGGCAATTGCAGGCCGCCATCGGCAAAATCGTGGTGCGCGGCCAGGAACCCGGCCTGGGCAAAGGCGTCCCAGGCGACTTTGGTTTCGGCGATCATGTGAACCCGCTCGCCATCGAAGGTCGGTTCGTTGGCATCGCCCTTGTGATTGTGCGGGGCGAACAGCTCAGCGGCGATCTGGCGGGCGGTGGTGAGAGAAGCGTCGAACACGCCGCGGTCGTGCTCGGCGTAGCGCGGGCGTTGCAGCAACGCTTCGGTATCGAGCAGCTCGTAAAGCTGGAAGCGCAGTTCGCGTTCGTTGAGCAGCAGGTCAGTCATGGCATCTCTCGTCAAACAGTGTCGAGTGTGGGCCATGGAAGCAATTCTCGGCCCGTTACAGGCGTCCACAATAGTGTGATGTGCCGGGCTTTTATCCCCCTCCTTTGGGGGAGGCCCGGACGTCGTCAGGTGATGGAAACAGTGTCCTCGCCCGCAACAGGCGCGAAGAGAGAGCCTCGAAGGTTCCAGGCACGGGGCTTGCGTCGAAGCACCCACCGCCGATGCTATGATCTGAGCGTCTAGGCCTGGCCAAGAGATCGTCCATGGATCGCCTGTCTACCTTGTTTTCGCAGTTCGGCGTACGCGCAAACCTGTTTTACAACGGCAGGTTATGCGGCCTCGCGTCCTACGATGGTGCGCAAGGGCGTGGTTATATTCATCTGCTGCAGGCGGGCAGCGTCACGTTGCTGGGCGCCGATCGCAAGGACGTGCTGCTGACCCGGCCCAGCCTGATTTTCATGCCACGCCCCAGCCGGCATCAGTTGTTTGCCAATGAGTCCGAGGGCGCTCAACTGTTGTGTGCCTCAATGGAGTTCGAGGGCGGAATCGATAATCCGTTGGCGGCTTCGTTACCCGATTGCCTGGTGTTGTCCCTGGATGAACTGCCCATGCTGGCCGATACGCTGAAGTGGATGTTCGGCGAGGCAGCGAGCGCGCATTGTGGCAGGGAGGCAGCTCTGGAGCGTTTATTTGAACTGCTGATCATCCTGTTGTTTCGGCATCTGCTTGATCACCAACAATTGCGCACCGGAATGATGGCCGGCCTGGCTGATCCGCGGTTGGCTCGCTCCCTGGTGCAAATTCACAACGCACCCGAGCGTGCCTGGTCAATTGCGCAACTGGCGAGCGAGTCGAATATGTCGCGCGCGGCCTACGCGGTGCATTTTCGCGACGTCATCGGGCAGACACCTGCCGAATATCTGTTGAGTTGGCGGATCAGCCTGGCGCAGAAGCGTCTGCGTGAAGGGCGGTCGATTACGCTGATCGCCGCCGAGGTCGGCTATGAAAGCCCTTCGGCACTGGCACGTGCGTTTCGACGCAAGACGGGCTGCAGCCCGCGGGACTGGGTGAAAGACCTGGCGGGAGACGATGATGGGGCAATGGCCTGAAAGCATCGAACTGCTTCAGGCCATCGCGCAGGGTCGATCATCGGTTCAACGGCTTTGCAGCTCAGTCAGGGAGTGGCCGGCGATAAATATCGAGGCGGCAAGCAAGCCGATGTCCTTGAGCAGAAACTGCCCCGGCGCCACCGAGATGCCTGGAAAACCGAGGCCGGGTTCAATCACGCCGGGGGTCGAAAACATGAAGCTCAAGGTGGTGAAGAACAGTCCGGCAGACAGGGCTGCGCCGATCAATGAAAGCTTGGGTGACAGCAAGCGACCTGCAATCAGGACCCCGATCGAGACCTCCAGTATGCCAAGCAGGCTGGAGAAGGTATCGACACTGAAAATGTCGTAGACCCAACCCAGCAAAGGGCTGTTACTCACCAGCGGCACCAGACCGGTGGCTTCGTAGTGGGTGAACTTCATCCCGCCAAACCAGAAGTAAATGACGGCGAGTGCAAAGTAGGCACCATAGGTGCCAAGCGCCATGGTTTTGATCCCGAGCGTGGAAGAGCTTTGTACGTTGGTGCTGCTGTTGTCGATGCTTAAGGTTTTCATGATCAAGGCTTCCAGGAGAGTGGTGAGGAACGCTAATCAACAACCCGGCGCGGTGTGCGTTGGGAGTGCGGACAGTGTTGCCTTGGATGCCATGCTCGTGGCGCCAGAACGTATTGCATTCAGTGCAGATCGTCTTGACTCATTGCAGGTCTTGAAACAGCAGGCGCTCTGAAAGAAAGTCGATGAACACCCGGGTTCGGGCCGGTACATAATCGCCGGCCGCCCTGATCGCATAAATGCCAGAAGTGCTCGGACCTGAAAAGGCCTGCAGCAGCGGTATCAGCCGCCCGGCTTGCACATCCTCATTCACCATGTACCTGGGCAGGCGAGCGATGCCCGTGCCGGCCAGGCATAACGCGCGAATGGCGTCGAGGCTATTGCAGGTAAAAACACCTTCGATGGGAATCGCCTTGCTGGCAGACGTACGAAACTCCCAGTCGTTGAACCGGCTTTCAAAATTGAGTTTCAGGCAGCAATGGTCAGCGAGTTCGCCAGGTTCGGCAGGAGCGCCGTGTGCTTCAAGGTACTGTGGAGACGCGCATACAAGGCGCTCGTTGGCACTCAATTTATGAGCCACCAGGCTCGGATCGGATAACCCCCCGCTTCTGATTGCCACATCAATGCGCTCGTGCCTTATATCGACGATGGCATCGGTCAGGGTCAAATCGATTTTTATCGCCGGATAGAGTCGCATGAAGTCGATCAGCGCCGGCACCACATGGTACTGGCCGAGCGCATTGGGTGCCGACACTTTCAACGTTCCCCGCGGCGTCTCGGACTCATGCACGATGGCGGCTTCCAGCGCCTGAATATCCTCCAGGATCGGTCGAGCCAATTGCACATACCGCTCGCCTGTTTGCGTCAGTGCCAGGGTTCGCGTCGTGCGCGACAGCAACTGTGTGCCAAGCCGCTCTTCCAGCCGCTGAACCCGTTTGCTGATGGCCGAGTGGGTCATGTTCAGCTTGCGCGCAGCCGGCGAAAAGCCGCGCGCATCCACCACGGCGAGCAAGATCGCCATATCGCTGTACCTGTCCATTTGCGCCTCTTGTTTTTGTTCCGTTATGGAACAGGTGTGGGTCAAAAGCAATGAATTCTCTTTTGTTTTTCCATCCCTGAGAATCATTGCGAAAGGATAGCCCTCGTCTTGTTCCTTTCTGTTCTGACGCGGGCAAATCCGGTGACTCATTCCTTTTGGAGGTCGGCGATGAAAGACTCAACCTTATCCGTCACAGGTATCAGCGCAGCGGTAGCGGCATCCCTGACATGGTCAATGAATTTTGTCGCCCCTCTAGTCATTGGCGAGTATTCGATATTTGACTTGGCGGCCTGCCGATTCATCATCGCCGGGCTGATCGGGGGGCTGATCCTGGTTGCCAATATCAACGCCTGGCGTCACCTGACCCGGCACGATTGGCTGGTCGCCGCCGGGCTTGGATTCATCGGTTACGTGGGCTATTTCGTCGCCGTCATCATTGCGTCCACCTACGCCGGCCCCGTCATCGCGCCCGCCTTTCTAGGCTTTGTGCCTGTCGTGCTGGCCATCAGCGCAAATATGCACGGCTCGATGTCCTGGCGTTTGCTTCAAATGCCCTTGGCACTGGCCGCGCTCGGTTTGCTCCTGGTCAATGGCCAGAGCGTGGCCCGGATCGAGGGGCAGTCATTGAGCACCCTGGCCGTCGGGATCGGCGCATCCATTGCCGCGGTCGCCCTGTGGGCCTGGTTCGGGCTCGCGAATCAAAAAGCCCTGATGAAAAGGCCCGGCATGAATGCCTGGGTCTGGACTGCCATGATGATGATTGGCGGCAGCGTGCAGACGCTCATATTCATCCCGGTAGGTGATGCCATGGATTTATTCCGGGCCCCCATACTCGGTTTCGGGCAAGACGCGATCAGCCACCTGTATTTGCCGGCATTTGTCCTGGCGGCGATTGCGTCGATTGGCGGCGCATGGGCATGGACCATTGCATCGCAACGTCTACCCATGGCATTGGCCAGCCAGTTGTTGTCATTGGAAATGGTCTTTGCGACGTGCCTGGGGCTGCTGTTTTGCTACCGGTGGCCCACGGCGTTTGAAGCGATGGGCATCACATTGGTTGTCGTAGGGGTTGTCAAAGCGATCGGTATATTCCATGGCAGCGCCGTTAAAACGAACGTGGAGACCCTTACGCGGTAGGGTGTTGCCTGCTACGGTGAATCGGCGGTTGTTCAAACACTCGCTGACTTGAGAGAAAGTGATGTCCATAAACGTTAAGTCCTTATAGTCGAGAGGGTCCATTCCAGCGTTCGTTGTAGGGGTGATTCATCCCTGCCGGGTAGAAAAAATGGCTGGCATCTGTAGATGTTTGTAAATGGCCAAGAATCGCAGGCCGAAGGTGAAAATCAAGGCAATCCAGCCGCCAATCCAGATTGACGGGAATACGTCTCGCAACAGCACGTAGAGCGTACATCCCAGCAAGAGGGGCGTGGCGTAGATTTCTCGCGACATCAGCAGCGAAACGCGTCCAGCCAGCACATCCCGAGCGATACCGCCGCCGATACTGGTCAGCACGCCCATCATCACTGCCAGGGGCGCGGCAAGCTGCAATGCCAGGACTTTTTCGGTCGCCGACAATGCGAACAGCGCAGCCGCCAAACCATCGAGATAAAGCAGCAGACGGTAGCGTCGTTGTAGTCTCTGGGTCAAAAAAAACGCCAGCAGCGCAGCAAACAAGGCGACCCAGATGTAGTTGAAGTCTGCAATCCAGAAGATCGGCAGATCCAGCAGCAGATCCCGGATCGTGCCCCCACCAATGGCGGTGATGATGCCGAGCACCACGGCACCGAACAGATCCACATCGGCTTTCTTGATGGCCAACACACCGGTGATGGAAAACACCGCGATGCCCAACATTTGCTGGAAATAAAGCATTTTGCATTCCTTTATCGGGTCAGCCATTAATCTAAAAAAGCCATATAAAACAATTTATTACGATCATGTATATCGGTTGATATATGGACGCATCCGGTCGCTGGCGTTTAGCTTGAAATCGCAAACCTGCACTTGGATTATCACTGAGGAAAACAAAAAATGGGGCGACTGGCAGGAAAGGTAGCATTGATCACTGGAGGGGCAGGGGGCTGTGGCCTGGCTGTTTCGTTATTGTTTGCCAAGGAAGGCGCGAAGGTGGCGATTCTGGACTTACCCACCAGCCAAGGTGAAGAAGTGGCTGCGCAGATCACGCTGCCGGCGGGAGCGCTTGTTTCCTGGCGACGGATGTCTCCGTTGCCGATCAGGTGCACCGCGCGGTCAGGCAGGCTGAAGAGCGTTTTGGCGCGATCACGGTGTTGATGAATCATGCGGGTACGATTGCCGCAGGGCCTTTTTTGGAGACCGACGAGGCGGACTGGGATCGCCTGATGAGCATCAACGTCAAGAGCATGTTCCTCGTCACCAAGGCTGTCCTGCCGGGGATGATCGAGGCGGGCGGCGGCAGCGTGATCTGTACGTCTTCCATTTCCGGGGTGGTCGGCACGCCCATGGAAGTCTTGTATTGCACCACCAAAGGGGCGTGCCATATGTTCGCACGGGCCATTTCGGTGGAGTTCCGCGATCGAAATAGATACACCGCACTCTAAGTCAGATGACTGACGGCCAATAATAAAACCTTGTGCAACTCAATTCTGCCAAACAATAAACTCTTAATAGCAGACATTGGTATTGGTGGCCTCGATCGTCGAATACTTCACCTCGTTTTTCAGCTCGGTATTCGGTACCTGGGGTTTCGCCCCCATCATTGCCGACAAGGAGGATCAATTCCGCGCGCTCGAAATCGCAGGCTATGTAGGCATCATGCTGTGCGGTGCTTTCCCGATGGTCTATCTGATCAAGCGTTTTCTGTCCCGTCCCATCGAAAAGGTGGCTTCCCTGCTAGGGCTTTCTGCGGTGGGCGCAGCCGGTCTGCTGGCAGCGTCCGCGAACATATTGGCGATGTTCCGATTGGTGGCGGACATGCCGCCCAAGGACAAAGTGTTGGTGATCGCCTTTTCGGTGTGCGCCGCGTTCACCTTTGGTGACCATCTTGCCTATTCCGCCAACTTCCTGCCTTCGCTCATTCTTCCGCTGATCATCGGCAAACTCAGCGGCGGCCTGATCGGCATGCTGCTCTCTTACTGGCTTGCGGTACCCAAGGCGCTGGAGCTTGGCGAAAAGGAAACCCCGGCGCGTGGGCTCAGTGCCGCCGCTGAACCGACCTGATACCTGCGTCATCCGGGCGCTCCCTGGTTGAGTTCGGATGTATCGCACGAGGGGCTTGTCAGCTATCGTGCGCATGCATTCGAGCCACCGGGGTGTCTCGATTTCCGGAGCGCAAGCGAGCGAACATGAAAGCCTGTGACGCAAGAATGCTATCGACCCTGATAAATGCCGTGGGTACGGATCGCCTGGGAGCAGCCATTGATCTGGCCCTGAGAGATTCATTGGGTTTCGATATGAGTTGCGGTTATCTCTTCCGCTTCAATCACGCGCCGATATTGATACACAACGCGAAACTGATCCTGCAGGGCCACAGCAGTACGTCGATCGCGGCGGCACTGAAGAGGTACGGTTAAAGTTCACAAGCACAACATTTACCAGCGCCTCGATATCTCCACCAATGCCGAGCTGTTTCGCCTGTTCATCGGCTATCTGACCGGGCCCCTGTGACAGGTTCAGAACCTTCCTGACAGCGGATACTCCACAGCCAGGCGTATCTGGTCGGTGTCCAGTTCTGCCTGTGCGGTATTGCCCCGATGCACATTGTATTGCAACGACAGGGTGGTGCCTTTCGCCGCGCCACCTTGCACCACATGGCGCACCTGCAGGTCACGCTCCCAATGTTTGCCGCCTTCGCCATAACCCAGGTAGGCGTAGCCACCTTGCGGGTCGACATGGCTTCCATCGATCCGGCTGCCGCGCACATAGGCGGCGCTCATGGACAGGCCCGGTAACCCCCAGGGGCTGGCATCGAAATCGTAGCGGGCTTGCCAGGACTGTTCATGGGGAGCGTTGAAGTCCGACAGCTGGACGGCGTTGCTGATGAAGATAGCGCCACGGGTGACGTAGTCAAACGGTGTGTTGGCGTCCACCTTCTGATAGCCGAGGCTGAAGCCATGGGGGCCTTGGGTGTAAGTGGACATCAGGCTCCAGGTCGTGCTGTCGATCCTGCCGGACAGCGACTTGCCCTCATCCGTGGTGCGGTACAGGTTCAGGTTGATCGACAACGCGCGGGTTTCATCCAGCGGCTGGATGAAGGTGCTACCCAGGTAATGCTGGTTCCAGGTGTCTTCATAGCGCGATGTATAGGCGCTGACGGTCAGCTTCTTTGCCGGTGTGAAGACCACGCCCGCGAGATCGAAGGCATTGCCTTTCACGGCGTTGGAGTAGTTGACCACAAAGCCCTGGTCATGGCTGCTGGCGTTCCGATCGGTACTTTCGCTGAAATGTCCAGCTACCAGCGTCAGCGCCTCGAACTCGCTGCTTGTGAGAAACACCCCGGTGGCGGTCTCCGGGAGCAGGCGGCTATCGGACGAACTGAATACCGGCGTTTTCACGCGCTGCTCGCCATAGCTCAGCACGGTCGATGACCGGCGCAGTTTGAGTGCCGCACCGCCGCGGCTGAACGCATCCTTGGGATGTCCCTGGTTGTCGAGACCGAGCAATCGCGCTTTCCCTGCGCGGCCACCGCCGCTGTCGAGTTGTGCCCCGAGGTAGGCATGGGCATCCATGCCCACCCCGATCAAGCCCTGGGTGAAGCCCGATTGCACCGTCGCCATCAGCCCGTAGGCCCATTCTTCGGCGTAGCCATTACGCTCGTCACGCGGTTTGTAGGCATTACGCGCAGCGCCATTGCGGGCGCCATTGAGGTACTCGCGATGGTCGTAAACCGTGCGATTGAGCACGCTCCAGGTGCTGTCCTGGATAAATCCCTTGGCTTGCGATTGAACTGAATCGGCGAGTGCGAGAGGGCTTGCCAGGGCGAAGAGAATGGCTGATCGGGTATGCATTCCGGGGTGTCCACAAACAAATCAGGATGAGCGCAAGCGCAGGATGTGCGCGCCGTCGAAGGGGTCAATGAGGTAGTGCGCGTGCACCCCGAAAGTCTCCAGCAGGCGTCGCGGGGTCAACACCTCAAGCGGCTTGCCAAGGGCCACCAAGCGCCCTTTTTCCAGCACCGCCAGACGATCGCAGGTGAGTGCCTGGTTGAGGTCGTGCAGGGCAATCACGGTGGTCACGGGCAATGCGTGAACAACGTGCAGAATCGCCAGCTGGTGCTGGATATCCAGGTGGTTGGTCGGTTCGTCCAGCAACAGGATCTGCGGGCGCTGGGCCAGGGCGCGAGCGATATGCACGCGCTGACGCTCGCCGCCAGAGAGGCTACGCCACGTGCGCCTGCAAAGATGCGTCGCATCGACGTCGCGCAAGGCTTGATGGACGATGTCTTCGTCCGCCTTCGACCATGGACTCAAGGCCGACAACCACGGCGTTCGGCCCAGGGCCACGGCATCGAACACACTGATCGCATCCAGGGTGTCGGCCTGCTGCTCAACCACCGCCAGGGTTTGGGCGATGGTTCGCCGGGACAGGGCCTTGAGGTCTTGGCCGTTGAGATGGACCGCTCCCCGGCTGGGCCCACGCACACCGGCCAGCAATTTGAGCAGGGTGGATTTTCCAGAGCCGTTGGGCCCGACAAGGCCCAGGGTTTCGCCACGACGAATGTCCAGGTGAATCTGGTGCAAGAGTTCAACATCGCGGATATGCAATCCGAGGCTGGAACAACTCAGCACGGTTTCGTCGGTAACCGGCGCAAGCGCATTCATCGGGCATTCCTCCGACCGACCAGGATCAGCGCAAACACCGGCGCGCCGACCAATGCCGTAATCACGCCGACCGGAATTACCTGGCCCTTGATCAAGGTTCGCGACAGCACATCGGCGGCCACCAGAAACACCGCACCGCCCAGCGCACTCGCCGGCAACAGGCGGGTATGCCGAGTGCCCAGCAACAGCCTGGCGGCGTGGGGAATGACCAGTCCAACGAAACCGATAGAGCCGACAATCGACACCATCACCGCCGTCACCAGGGCGGCGCAACTGATCAACAGAAATTGCACGGGACGAACCGCAATGCCGAGTGAGGCCGCGGAGTCGGCGCCAAAGGTGAAGGCATCCAGTGCCCGCCGGTGCCACAGGCAAACCGCCAGGCCGGCCACCGCAACCGGTACAGCCAGCCACACGGAGGGCCAGCGCACGCCACTGAGATTGCCCAGTAGCCAGAACATGATGCCGCGAGCCTGTTCGGAACTGGCCGACTTGGTGATCAGGAACGCGGTGAGCGCATTGAACAGTTGTGAACCGGCAATGCCCGCCAGGATGATCTGGCCGGTACTGCCGGGCGAACCGCTGGCACGGCCCAGCAATACCACGACGGTGAAGGCGGCGACGGCGCCGGCAAACGCCCCGGCCGACATCGAAATTGCTCCGGCACCCAGGCCCAGCAACGCCACCAGCACCGCACCCGTCGAGGCCCCCGCGGAAATGCCAAGCAGGTAGGGATCGGCCAACGGGTTGCGCAGCAGCGATTGCAGGATCACCCCGCAGGTCGCCAGGCCCGCCCCGCAAGCCGCCGCCACCAACGCGCGAGTCAGGCGGTAGTTCCAGACAATGCCCTCATCGATAGGATCGAGGGCATACCCGGCCATCCACAGTTTGTTGGCCAACACCTGGAACACCACGCCGGGTTCGATGCTGGTTTCACCGATGGCCACGCCGGCGATCACGGCCACGAGCAGCATCACCAGTGCAAGCAGCGTGCGAATCAGCGTCGCGGTCATTTTGGCAGGTCGTAGCGGTTGATGGCCGTTGCCAGCGATTCGAGACCGTCGAACATTCTCAAGCTGGCCTGCATGGCCATGGCGTCGAGGATAATGATGCGGTTGTTTTTCACCGCGTCCATGTTGCGGGTCACGGGATCGCTGCGCAGGAATTGCAGTTTCCGTTGATAGTCATCAGCCGGGAAACGCCGGCGATCCATGCGGGCGATGACCAGGAATGTCGGGTTGGCCTTGGCGATGGTTTCCCAGCCAACGGTTGGCCACTCTTCGTCGGACTGCACCACATTGCGCACGCCCAAGGTGCCCAGCATGAAGTCGGGGATGCCCTTGTGCCCGGCGACATAGGGATCGATGTCCAGGCTGGCACTGGAAAACCAGACCAGCGCGCTGGTGTGCGTGAGGTCTTTGCCTTGCACCTCGGCAATGGACTTGGCCAGGCTGGCCTGCAGTTGCGCGTTCAGTTGCTGCCCGCGCGCCTGGACATCAAAAATCTCGGCCAGTTGGGTAATGCTTTTGTAGAGACTGTCAATGCGAAACGGCTGCAGGCGGGTGCCGTCGGCCCCCACCAGGTTGTCCTTGGATTCGCAGTCCGAGGGCATGAGATAGGTTGGAATCTGCAGCTCGTGAAACTGCTCGCGGGTAGCGACTGCGCCTTGCGGGCCGACCATCCACTCAAGTTCGACAGCGACCAGTTCCGGGCGCTTGCCGATGACCGACTCGAAACTCGGCTCGTTATCGGCCAGGCGTTCGATCCTGTCGTTTTGCCCCTTGTATTTGCCCAGCACATCATTGAACCACAGCGAAGTGCCGACCAGTTTGTCACCGAGTCCCAGGGCGAAGAGCATTTCGGTGCCGGCCTGGCCGATAGTCACCGCCCGGACAGGGGCGTGCGTGAACGTCAGTGTGCTGCCGCAGTTCTCGATCGTCAGCGGGTAATGAGTCGGGGAGGCACAGGCGAGGGCAGAAAGTCCCAGGCCGGTGACAAGGGCGAAAAAGCGCGGCAACAGCATGATGCAATCTCCATTTGAACCGTACACGCAGCCAGGGTGCAAGGTCTGGAAAACACATCATCGAGCGCTGCCGAAAACAGCAGTGCAAGGCCCATCACCTGAGTGACGCGCGCACAGATGTCCTTCCCGGACACCCCGCCGGTTAGTGATTTGTTGCTTGGCCGGCAGGTCTCCTGACTGATGCGTCATGGCGTGCTCCAGCCTTCCCGGGAATCGATCCCAGTGGCAGTTCAGGAGCAGGCTCGGCACCTACAGTTGCGGGGGCAGTTCCGTTTGATGCGTTGGCAGCATCACGGATTCCCTATTAATCCCGTTTGGGAACCGGCGGCGGCATGGTAGTCGATCATGCCGCCCGAGGCGAACCCATCGCCTGATCAGAAGTATTTGAGCCAGGCGATATCGCGACGACGCGCCTTCAATGCGGCGAACCAGCGCACCGGTGGATACAGCGTTGCCGCCAGGAGCACGGCGATCAGCCATACGGTACCTATGCCGTGGAAGCCGAAGTAGTCGCCCTGGTTCAGGCCGAAAAATGCCGCGCTGAGCAGATAAAGCATTTTCAGCACATACAGATGGAGCAGGTAGAAAAACATCGGTGCCGCGCCAAATACCGCCAGGATGCTGATCCATTGGCGCTGCCGGGCCCGCTCGAAGCCAAGCAGCAGTAAAAGCCCCACGCCCAGTGTCAGGCACAGGAACAGCAGGGAAGGGGGGTACTTGGTGATGTTGAAGAAACTCATGAGGGTTTCTGTCGTGCTTTCATGAACCACCCACTGCGCTTCGCCATAACCGTTGACCAGGCGCAGGGCGATGAAACCGATCAATGCACAGGCACCTGTCAGCAACAGATAACGCTGACGCATTGCGAACGAGGTAGAGCGCGCGAACCACGGACCGATGCAGTAACCCAGGGCGATGACGCCGATCCACGGCAGCACGGGGTAGGAGGTGCGCAGGCGCAAGTGGTCGGAGAATTCGATCCAGCCGCGATCATGCAAAATCGCCCAAGGCAGGTGCAGCGCCGATCCGGGCGGGAAGTGCAGGGGATCGAGCAGGTTGTGCAAACCGACTATGGCCAGGCCCAGGACACACAATATTGGCCGAGGTAGCCAGGCCAATACAGAGAGGGCAATCATGCTGACACCAATCGCCCAGATCACCTGCAGGTAGATCACAGCAGGCGGGAACTGAAAGGTCCAGGCGAAATTCACCAGGGTGAATTCCAGCACAACCAGGAACAGGCCACGCTTGAACAGGAACATCGACGGCGTGCCCTGGTGCTTTTCACCGTACAGGAATGCCGACAGTCCAGTGAGCAGAACGAACACCGGCGCACACAAATGTGCGAGGGTGCGGCTGAAAAACAACGTTGGCTCCGTGCTGTCGACAAGCATCGGGTCGGTGACCTGGCGGTGCAGGAAGAACGTCTCGCGCACATGATCCAGCAGCATCAGAAGGATCACCAAGCCTCTGAGGGCATCTATGGATATCAGGCGTTGGTTCAGGCTGGTGGTGGGCGGGGTTTGAACAAGGTTTGTCATTGAAAGTCGCAGGCAGGGGGTGGGTCATGCTGTCGGTTAAGAACCGATAATCGTTATGTTGTTATAACGTAACATAAATAATTGATTGTGTGGGCGAAATGCTATTTATCTTTGCAGGAGCCGGCTTGCTGGCGATGACTTCGTAGAGATCAGCGCCGGGCTTGAGGGCCAATCGGGAGACTAGCGGTCAATTACGAGCGGGGCGTCAAGACGGCCAAGGCAACCGCCACGATGAAGAGCGCCGGCACGTCACCTGCCAAGTGCCCCATTTGCCCTGGCTGGGTAACCGCCTGGACGGCCATGATGCCTCCATGTACAGCGCTAGACCACACGGTGAACCAGATGAGGCTCAGATTGGCTAATGGATCACGTGCGGCCAGGATCAAGAAGACGCCAAGTGTGGCGTAGATGCCAACGATCATCATCGGGTAGTCCGAGTGACCGACGTGCCAAGCCCAACCGGACGGCCAGAACAACATAAGTGGGTAGAGAGCAAGGCACGCGAGGCCAGCCAAAACTAGAGCGACGCGTAAAAAACTGAGGCGATCGACTACGGTCATGGCGGACTCCTCTTCGGGGCTGGCTCTAAATAATAGGCTGAGGCTGCGGCCAGCACTTGGACATATTGATAAGTACCTCTAATCAATTCTCTGCAAAATACATCGTTTGTTTCCCTGTTTTTGCAGACGTAGCATGCATGCCGAAGCAGAATTGAGAGACATACATGTCGACACGCCGCGAGTTCATCAAGCAGGTATCGGTAGTTGCCAGTCTCTCCATCGACGAATCCACGACAGAACAAATTCAGCAAAAAGAATCCAGACTTCGCCGCCGGCTACATCAATTACTTCGTGATCAATGGTGCGGTCATTGCGCCCCAGTTCGGTGATAAGGAAGCAGATACGAAAGCCTTTGACCTGTTGTCTGAACTTTACCCGGACCGCGAGGTGGTGCAGCTCAACATCGACGCAATCGCCGCAGGTGGTGGCGGCATCCACTGTGTGACCAGTCACCAGCCTTCGGTTTAGTCTGGATTATGTAAATCCTGAGATTCAAAGCCCTCCACCGAAGCGATACTGCCAGACGATGCCAACGGCATCGTATTCACTGCCGGTACGGGTATGCGCACCTTCACTCGCAAACAGCTTTAGCGAATTATTTCGGTTCAACGGCAGCGAGAGGGTACCCCCATAGCGTGTATTTTCCTGAAAGTCGTGGTTACCGATCCCATCGACTGAGGTACTCCCGCCAGCGAAGTAGGTCCCATCCAGCGAGGCCCAGACACCGTTACTAAAGGCATAGATGAGATGCACCTGTGCCTGGTAAATCGGGTTCTGGGAAAAAGTACGGTCACCCAGGTACTGGTTATTGTCGGTGTAAAAGGTTCCCGCAGCGGATAATTCCAGGGTCACGGGGCCCAGGCGCTTGGAAACCCCAAGTTCGGGTTTGAATGACCAGCGGTTGTTGCCGAGATTGACCAGCCTGCTGGAGTCGTATTGGCCAAGTGGCGCCGTAATTGCCAGGCTGGCGCCGATAATCACATCTTGTTGATAGCTGGGGAACTCAGCCAGGGACATCGCCGGGGCGCCCCACAAGTTGACCGAGAAGCGCAATCTTGGATCAATCAGCCCAGTGACATTTCGCTCCCTGGGTTCACCGGCAAACAGGGCCGAGCCCGTCAATCTGGCTTCAGGCACGACGATGTCGAACTTCCCGGAGCGGCCCCAGACGTCCAGGGACCTGGCGAAGGCAAATACGACCGTCTTGATGTGGAGTTTGGCATTCTGCAAGGGGACGGAGGGGTTGGCGGTCACGTTGCCATGGAGATCGCTGTAGCCCAGGAGCAGGAAATTGATACCGACCGGCGTATTGGCGTAGGACCTGGGTTCAAGATCCTCTGCGACGGCAGTGGTGGCTACCATGATGAGCGATGCGGATGCGACCCGAGCCAGCCTGGCGATGCAGAGTTTGTGTTTCATCCACATTCGCTCGCTTCCTGTCAGGATTTTCAGGGTTCTATGTATTGTTGTAGCACTTCCCTGCAGGAGCGAGCATGCGCGCGAAAAACCCGAGGCCGCCACGGGGTATCAAGCCCCCCCGCGTTATCGTTGAAGACCATCGCGAGCATGCTGAACTGGTCAAGTAATCATGCTCGCTCCTACAGAAAAACGGGGTGAAATCCACGAAATCCGGGACCCACATCAAAACCCCACATCCAGCACCACACTGTCCAGATAAGTCCCCGCTGGCGGTGTCGCCTGATCGGTGTAGATCTTCGCGTTGTAATTGAAGACCTGGCTCCCCGTCCCCAGTCCATTTCCGGGATTGACCTCGGCGTCCGAACTGGCCCGACGTGCAACGCCCACGCTCCCCCAGCGGGTCGTGCCGGCACTTTTGAAAATGTCATAGGCCAGGTAATTGCCGCTAGAGATCATCCGTCGTCGCCCGCCGACACCCAGCGGGTTTTGCCCATCGCTCAGTCCCACCGTGTAGGCGCTGCCTTTGGTACAAGCCAGATTGATGGTCTGCCCGGTGACCGGGGCGAAAGCACTGACCACCGGCGCGCTGCCGAAGGTGATGTTCGGGGCGGTGATGGTGCAGTCGTTGGCAACCGTCA